>ERZ1108167.31-NODE-31-length-260337-cov-100.688088_pt1 | contig 260337 bp, 217 predicted proteins | sample MGYA00403703_ERZ1108167 | MGnify/ENA primary metagenome ERZ1108167 (study PRJEB35170, sample SAMEA104062411) | human gut metagenome | biome: human gut; feature: human-associated habitat; material: faeces | place: Denmark | collected 2012-05-11 ...
TTTCGCGTGCATCACCCGTGATATTGCCCGATAAATGTGTTCTATTGGGGTTGGCGCCGGGTAGGATAACGGGAAGCCGTCTTCGCCGCCTCTTCACGCACGCGTTCCGCCACCGAAAGCGGGCTCACCACCCTTACCGCGGAACCGAAGGAGAGCACACGCCGAACGAGCTCTTCCCCGCCGTACACTTCCGCTCTCGCGCGCGGAGGGAGGGTCTCTTCCACAGCCGAGCTGCCCAGCCACTCCTCAACGCCCGCGCGGGCGGATTCGTCGAACTCCAGCTCGAGGCGCACCGTGCCGCCCCCGATATCGAGAGCCGCGCGCACGTCCGCCTTCGGGTCGCGCTCGAACCTGCCGTCCGTCAGCTCCACGCTGCGCACCCGCGCCAGGCGGAAAAGGCGGAAATCGCCGTGCAGGCGACACCTGCCGTATACATAGCGCACGCCCTCTTTGAGGGCTATGCAGTACGGGTCGAACAGCCTGCGGGTGACCGTGCCGCTCTTATCGGTGTACTCCATTTCCACGGTCACCGAATTGCGCATAGCGGCGCGCATGGCGTCCTCTTTCGCGCTCGGACCTTCGCCGTTCCAGTTGTCGAAGTCCACGACTATCTGCTCGCCGCCGCTACCGCCCGCGAGAGCGGACAGTTTGTCGAGTATGCCCGCGTTGAGATCGTCTTTGAACGTCCCCGCGAGCGCGGACAGACATGTGCGGATACGCTCCGTATCCTCGTCGGTCAAAAGGACGGAATCCAGCTTGTAATCGGGATCCACTTCGTAACCGCCGTTCTTGCCCGGTCTTACGTTTACGGGCACTCCGGCTTCGGAAAGCGCCGTGACGTAACGCTGTACGGAGCGCTCGGAAAGTTCCGAGCGCTTTGCGAGCTCCGCGCGGGATACTCTCCCGCTCGCTATCAGCATCATCATGATGCGGTACATTTTCGATACGTCCATAACGGTATTATACAACACCGCAGGCGCGCCGTCAATCAAAATCAGAACACGCGGGCATACACGCGGCGGGCAAAAAGCACTCTTTTCACATACGCCGCCGTTTCGGGATAAGGCTCTTCGCCTTCGCGCAGCCAGCGCTCGACATTTGCGGGTCCCGCGTTGTAAGCCGCGAGAGCGGTCTCAACGCCGCCGAAGCGGCGGAGCAGATACGCGAGATACGCCGTGCCCAGCCGCACTTCGCTCATCGCCGTCCCGTCCGCGGCTATGCCCGTGACTTTGCTCACCCACTCGCGCGTAGACGGCATGAGTTGCATGGGTCCGCTCGCGCCCGCACGGCTGACGGCGTATACGTCGTACCCGCTCTCGGCGAATATCACGCCGCGCACGAGCGCTTCGTCCACGCCGAATTCCTCTGCCGCCGCAGCGGTCTCTTCCGCAAGCGCGTCGGGGAAAACGGTATTCGCATAAAAACATACCGCCGCCGCGACGAGCACGGCGGCAAGCAGTATCAGGCTCCGTTTATAAGCCGCGTCCACTCTCCGTAAAGCTCCTTTGCCTTTTCTTCGAGCGACGCGCGACTGCCGTCGTTCACGACGACGACATCCGATCTCTTCCTTCTCTCCTCGTCCGTCCACTGAGCGGAAGCGACGCGCGCGAATTCCTCCGCGGTCATGCCGCTGCGTTCCCCCGCGCGTTTTTCGCGCGCTTCGAGCGGCGCGGTAACGGTCACGACGATATCCGCCTCGCTCTCCATACCGCTCTCGAACAGCAGAGGTATCTCGAGCACGACGATACGCGAGCCGCTCTCGTCCGCAAGACGGCGCATCTCGCGCTTTACTTCGGGATGGACGATATTTTCGAGACGTCTGAGCTTTTCCGCGTCCGCGAACACTTCGCGTGCGAGCGCTTTCCTGTCGAGCGTTCCTGCTTCGGCGCACCCGGGGAAAGCGGCGACGATGTCGTCGTACACCTTATGCCCGGGCGTCTGCAGGTCGCGCGTCACTCTGTCGGCGTCTACAGTATATGCGCCGAGCTCGCCGAGCATACGCGTGAGCGCGCTTTTGCCGCTCGCTATGCCGCCCGTGACCGCGATCGTCAGCCTGTCGGGCGTACAGCCGCAGTAGTGCTGACGGTATATGCCGAACCGCGAACAAAGTTCTTTGGTGCGCACGCATCCGCCCTTCTTTTTGAAGTCGGTCGGCAGCCACTTCACGCCGTTCGCCGCGGCATGCCTCTCGCCCTCTTCGTTTATCATGCCCGCGTCCTTTACCGGGCTTGCCGTGAGCGTGGTCGTCACATACTCCGCGCCGAGCTCCGCCGCTTTTTCCGCCGCCTTCGCCAGCCGTGACGATATGCACAACCGGCATTTCGCGCCGCCTTCGATCCCGCCCTTTTCTTTGCCTACCGCCCCGTCGTACTCCTCGGGGTCGTAGCCGCCGTCTATGACGGGGATGTCGAGCGAAAGGGAGCTTATCAGCTTTTTTACGTTATCCAAACGGCGGAGGTACTCCGAACGCACCGTGATGTTGGGGTCGTAAAAATACGCGGTGATGCAGAAACGCTCCGCAAGCTCCTCTATCCCCGCGCTCATGCAGGGCGCGCAGCAGACGTGAAGGAGCAGAGAAGGTCTGCCACCAAGACGGGAGACGACGTCCTCGTACTCTTTGCGGAAGTCGCGCTTATTCATCGTCCGCCTCCCCCAGCTTAGCCGCCACGTCGGCAAGGCGGAGTGCTTCGAGCATACCGCCTATATCGCCGTTCATGAAGTCGGTGATGTTGTATACAGACAGCCCTATGCGGTGGTCTGTCACCCTGCCCTGAGGAAAGTTGTAAGTGCGTATGCGCTCGCTGCGGTCGCCCGTGCCCACCTGGCTGCGCCGCCTGTCCGCCTGTTCTTTATCCGCTATCGAGCGGAAGTGGTCATAAAGACGGGCGCGGAGCACCTTCATCGCCTTTTCTTTGTTCTTGGTCTGGCTGCGTTCGTCCTCGCAGTTCGCAACGATGCCCGTAGGGATATGCGTTATGCGCACCGCCGAGTCCGTCTTGTTTATATGCTGACCGCCCGCACCCGACGAACGGTAAGTATCTATGCGGAGGTCTTTATCGAGGATCTCCACGCTGACGTCCTCCGCTTCGGGAAGGACGGCTACGGTGACCGTTGAGGTATGCACCCTGCCCTGCGTTTCCGTTTCGGGAACACGCTGGACGCGGTGCACGCCCGACTCGTACTTCATGCTCGCGTATACGTCCGCGCCGTTCATCGCGTAAGACGCTTCCTTGACGCCGCCGAGCTCGGTGGCGTTCACCGAGACCTCTTCCCATTTCCAGCCGCGGGCGTCCGCGAACATGCGGTACATGCGCGCGAGAGACGCCGCGAAAAGCGCGGCTTCCTCGCCGCCCGCCCCCGCGCGTATCTCGATGATGACGCTCTTGCCGTCGTCGGGGTCTTTGGGCAGCAGCAGGACGCGCAGTTCGCGCTCCGCTTCTTCCATGCGCTTTTTGCCCGACTCTATCTCCTCTTCGGCAAGTTCTTTCATATCCGGATCGCCGAGAAGGGCGCGCGCTTCGGCTACGTCCTTTTCCGCTTTGAGGTATTCGGCGTACTTTTCCGCTACGGGAGCGAGCGAAGTGTGCTCCTTGCACAGCTTGCTCCACCTCGCGGTATCCGCTATCACCTCGGGATCGGATATCTCCCTGCCGAGAGCGTTATAGCGGCTCACGATATTGTCTAACTTCTGCGTGTTCATCGTTTTGTCGCCGCGACGGCACGGTCGCGCCCTCCGAGGTCCTTTATCACTTTTATGTCCTTAAAATGCGGCTCGAGCAGCGCTTTGACGTCCTCCGCCTGATCGAAGCCTGTCTCCAGCACGATATGCCCGCCGTCGTTCAGTTTACCCGCCGCCTCCGCCGCTATCCTGCGGTAGAACGCAAGACCGTCCTCGCCGCCGTCGAGAGATATGCGCGGCTGGCAGATCACTTCGCGCTGCAACCCGTCTATCTCTCCGCTGCGGATGTACGGCGGGTTGGAAACGATGAGGTCGAACGTGCCGTCTATGCCGTCGAACACGTCGGCTCTGACGACGCTGACGCGCTCGGGCAGGTTCTCACGAGCCACTGCGAGAGCCTCGTCGCTGATGTCGGACGCCGTGATATCCGCGTCCGTCTGCTCCGCGAGCACCGCCGCGATGCAGCCGCTTCCCGTCATAAGGTCGAGCGCGCGGGAACCTTTTCCGCCTTTGAGCAGCTCCGCCGCAGCGAGTGCGACGGTCTCCGTTTCCATACGCGGCAGGTGCACGCTTTCGTTCACTTTGAGTTTTATGCCGTAAAAGTCGCTCTCGCCCGTCACATAGTCGAGAGGCAACCCTTCCGCGCGCTTTGCCGCGTACTCTTTAAGTTTTTCCGCCTGCGCGCGCGTGAGTTTGGCGATGTGAGGCAGCTCGGTGCGCTTTGCCCCGAGCACGGCGCAGAGCATCCAATCGATCTCGCTTTCGTCGTCGATGCCCGCTTCGGCATACTTCTTTGCGAGGAACGCGCGGGCGTCCTTCATCGTCATCTCGTAAAAATCCACCGCGGGTACGGAAGGATCCGCGTCCATTTCCAGGACTTTATTGAAAGCGACGATGGCGGCTTCCGCCATGCCGTCCTCCGGTTTTTTGGTCGTCAGCGCCTGCAGAGCGAATCCCGGCGCCTTGAATATCATGAAGAACGCGTTATCGGGCGCCTTCGCCACGAGTTTGAGGAGCTCGTAAGACAGTCCCGCGATGACGGGCACGCAGCACAGCCCCACGCCCATTATTATAAGGTTATAAAGCAGCTGCCCCGCGCCGCCGACCGCCGCCTGCAGACCCGCGGTGGTCAGCCCCGCGAGCGAGAGCAGCCAGGTCACGAGCGCCATGACGAGCACGCTGAGAAATACCGTGTAAAAGAGGAACGTCGTGCCGCAACGCGCGTGACGGGTGGAGCACTTCTGCACGTTTTCCACCGTCAGCTCCATGCCGTGCTCGTAACAGTTGATCGTGCGGTGTTCGGCGCCGTGGTACATATATGTGCGGCGTATATCTTTGAGCCTGCTCGTAAGGAACAGGTAAAACACGAGTATGAGCACCTTCATCACGCCCTTGAAAAGGCTCATGACGAGGATGTACATGCTGGAAGACAGTCTGACGTCGAGATCGAAGAGCAGATCTATGACCAGCCAGTTGAGCACCCCGGGCACGACTATGAACAGCCCCACGGCGAGAACGAGCGCGAGCAACACGGCGATCAGCATGCCGCCCTTGCCCAGCTGCGCTTCTTCGTCGTCGCCCGCGTACACCTCGGCGGACTTGCCGATATAGCGCACGCCCATGACGAGCGATGAGAAAAAGGATACCACTCCGCGCACTATCGGCGTTTTATGGTACCACTTCTTTCTCGGCGCGCTGCGCTCGGTGAAAACCGTAAGTTCCCCTTTTTCGTCGCGGCAACAGACGGCGGTGCTCGTCGCACCGCGCATCATCACGCCTTCGAGCAGCGCCTGCCCGCCTATCGAACAGGGAGTGTACTTACCCGGGGAGCGCCATTCGCTTGTCTTGCTTTTCTTGCCCATTCGCATTTACCTTTGCCGCCGATCCGCGCGGCAAATAAAAAAACCATACCGAGGGCGGTAAGCCGTGCGGTATGGCTCAATGATCGTTTTACTTTTTGGACGCGTTCGCGTATCTCTTGTTGAACTTGTCGATCCTGCCGCCCGTCTCCACTCTCTTCTGCTTACCGGTGTAGAAAGGATGGCACTTGGAGCAGACGTCCACTTTGAGGATGTCGCCCTTCTTCGTCGTGCCGGTGACGAACTCGGCGCCGCACGCGCATACGCACTTTACTTCATGATAATCGGGATGTATCTTCTCTTTCATTGTCCTAATGATCTCCTGTTTGATTGTCAGCTTTACTATTATATACGGCGGCAGGGTTTATGTCAAGCGATTTTACGTTATTTCTTGAAAACCATGCTACGTATGTCCTCTACCGCCGTCTTTATGCGGGAGGCGGAGGACATGAGCCGCTCTATCTTGTCGCGCGCGTGCATGACAGTCGTGTGGTCGCGCCCGCCGCAGATGTTACCTACCGTCTCGAGCGGCATGTTCGTCATGTCTGCAATGAGGTACATGCAGATCTGACGCGGTTCAACGATCTCCTTGTTCTTCTTTTTGCCGAGGAGCACGTCGCGGCCGAGTCCGAAATATTTGCACACGCAGTCTATGATGACGTCGGGATTTATCTTTTCCTCGGTGACGTTGCGGTAGTCTTTGAGCGCGTCGCGCACGAGCTCCACCGAAGGCTGCGCGCCCGTCAGCCCCGAGAGGAACACCACTTTGTTGAGCAGGCTCTCCATCTCGCGGATGTTGCTGTCTATCTTCTCCGCCATAAATGTGAGCACTTCGAGCGGGATATTGCATTGCAGCTTCTGCGACTTCTTTTTGAGTATCACTATGCGCGTTTCGATGTCGGGCGGCTGGATATCCGTTATCAGTCCCCATTCGAAACGGCTGCGCAGACGGTCTGAGATATCGGGGATCTCTCCCGGAGTGCGGTCGGACGTGAACACGAGCTGCTTGCCCGCGTCGTGCATGTCGTTGAACGTGTGGAAAAGCTCTTCCTGCGTGCGCTCCTTGCCCGAAAGCAGCTGCACGTCGTCTATCATCAGCACGTCGGCGCTGCGATATTTGTCGCGGAAAGTATTGCGCGACTCCTTGCTGTTGCCTATGGAAGAGATGAAGTCGTTGAGGAACTTCTCGCTCGTGACGTATATCACTTTGAGTTCGGGATGGGAAACGAGCAGCGAATTGCCTATCGCGTGCATGATATGCGTTTTTCCGAGACCGGACGCGCCGTATATGAACAGCGGGTTGAACTTCTGCCCGGGAGCGTCGCTTACCGCGTGCGCCGCGGCGACCGTCAGCTCGTTGCTCTTGCCCACGACGAATTCCTCGAAGTTGTAGCGGGGGTTTATCGGAGTGCCCACACCGTAAAGCGCCTCTTTGCGCTGCTCCTCTTCCTTCCCCGTGTCTTCGGGAACGGAGGAAGAATAATCTTCCTTTTCGCTCTCTTCGATGACCACGATGTCCGTCAGGTACGGCGCCACTTTCTGGGCGACGAGTTTGATGGGGATCTTCTGCCCCGCGTTGACCTTGTGTTTGTGCTCGCTGTTGGTGGCGATGAGCACGAGCCTGCTCTTATCGTCCACGCAGTAAGGAACGAGCGTCTTTATCCACACGTCGAAACTGACGGCGCTGAACTCCGTCTCGAGGTCGGTGAGCATGTCTCTCCATATTTCGTGTGCGCTTTTCATCTGCGTTTATCCTCTCGTTTTGAAATCGCTGAAGAAGAACAGCGTTATCTTCTGTACCAACCCCGTGAACGTAGCCTCGTCCCACTCCATGTTGAGCAGTTCGAGTATCCCCGCCAGGTACCCGTTGGCGACGACTTTCGCCATTATGCGTTCGGACTCGTTTATGCGTATGTCGCCGAAGTTGCGCTTTATTATTATGTCGCGTATCAGACCGTTTATCGACTCGCGGAAGTTCTCGTACTCCGTTCCCGCGCAGCGGTAAAGCAGTATGAACAGCTCGTCGCGATTACGCCAGAACACGCGGTAAAGCTCTTTGGCTATGAACGACGAGAATTGCTCGAGCGGCATATCGAGCACGGTGGTCGTACCCGCAAGGTCGGCTATGAACTTGGGGATGAATGCGTATACCGGACCCACGACGCGGTCGAGGAGCTGTTTCTTCCCCTCGAAATAGCGGTAAAAATTACCTATCGGCACGCCCGCTCCCCTTGCGATACGCGCTATGCTGCTGTTGTGGTAACCGCGGTCGCGGAACTCCTTTCTGCCCGACTCGATGATGCTTTCCTCGATCGGTTTCTTCTTTACCTGCATTCTCCCGCCTCCGCCGCCGCGCCGGACGGCATCATTTTTTCTTTATGAGCGCGTATATCTCGCTCTTGGATACGCCGCGGTCGCGCGCCGTGGCTTTCATCGCTTCCTTTTCGTCCATGCCCGACTCGATATACTTCGCGTAATGCTCTTCGGGCGTGAGCGCGAGCATGTCTTCCGCCGCCTTCGCCCCCTCGACGACGAGCGCCATCTCCCCTTTCACCGTAACGTCTTCGGGAAGAGCTCCCAGACGGAAGCGTATCACCTCTTCGTGCAGCTTGCTTATCTCCCGCACGAGAGCCGCTTCGCGCGCGCCCAGCTCGGCGAAGAGATATGCTTCGGTCTCTTTAAGGTCGTGAGGAGCGACGTAAATGATCAGCGTCGCTTCCAGCGAGCGGAACTTGTCCAGCCTGCGCCGCCTGTCCGCCTTCTTTTCGGGAAGGAACCCGACGAAGCAGAACGCCGTGCTGTCCAGCCCCGAGAGCACGAGAGCGCTCACCGCAGCGCAGCCGCTGCCCACCACGGTGTATCCCAGTCCTTCGCGCATGAGCGCTTTGACGAGCACCGCGCCCGGGTCGCTCACGAGAGGCGTGCCCGCGTCGGACACCAGCGCGATATCCTTGCCCTCTTTGAGCTCTCCGACTATCTTTTCCGCCGTGCGCGCCTCGCCGAACTTCTCGTACACGCGCATGGGCGTGCGGATATCGTAACGGGCAAAAAGCACCGCGGTGTGACGCGTGTCCTCGCAATAAACGGCGTCCGCGTTCCTGAGCGTTTCCACCGCGCGGTAAGTTATGTCGCCGAGATTGCCTATCGGCGTTACGACGATACTGAGCATCCCTCTCCTTTACGACGGATAATCGTCCGCCGTCGTGCCGTATACCGTGCGTTCTGGGAGCACGGTAAGTCCGCTCTTCCCGCCCGCCGTGCATCTGAGCAGGAACAGCTTGGGCGGTTTACCTTCGGACGGGCGCAGCAGTTGGAGCTTTTTGGGCATGAGCCGCGCCGCGCGGCAGAGCGAAAGCAGCTCGTCCAGTCGCTCGGCGAGGTGGACGAGATAAAACTTCCCGCCCGTTTCCAGCAGACCCGCCGCCGCGCGCACCGCTTCTTCCGCGGTGAGCTCCACCTCGTGCCTGGCTATGCGAACGTACCCGCTCGCGCTCTTTTCTCCGCTGCCCGCTTTGCGGTAAGGCGGATTGCACGTCACTATATCGTACGCGCCCCTGCCGAAACGGGCGGGAGCGTCCTGCACGCGCATGACGTATATGTTCGTCGGCAGACCGTTGAGCTCGGCATTGCGCCGCGCGATCTCCGCCGGTCCGGGCTGCAGTTCCACGCCGTCCGTCGGCACGCCCTTTTTCCCCGCAAGGAGAACTGGCACGATGCCCGTCCCGCAGCAAAGATCGAGCGCACGGTTGCCGCTGCCGCCCTCGACGAAGTTTGCTAGTTCCACCCCGTCGGTGCCGAAAGGAAAATATTCGTCGCTCTGGATGAACCGCAGTCCGTGGGTCTGCAGGTCGCAGATCTTTTCGCTCATATCTCGAATATGCCGTCGAGATTGCGGAATTGCTGCGCGTTGTCCAGCCCGTAACCTATGATATAGGGGTTGCCTTCTATCGTGAACGCGACGTAGTCGGGCACGATCTCCGTTTTGCGGCATTCGGGCTTATCGAGCAGCGCCGCCACGCGCACGCGCTTCGCGCCGTTTTCCCGGAAATAATTTTTGAGAGCGGCTATCGTTCTGCCCGTATCCACGATGTCCTCCACGAGGAGCACGTCCGCGCCCTTTATCTCTTCGACGGGTATCGAGCAGTATTTCATGTCCACCGTTCCGCCCGAGATCATGCGTTCGCCGTCCGTTTTGTACGAGCTCGCGGAAACGAAGGCAAAGCGCACGTCCCTGCCCTTGATCCCGCGCACGAGGTCCGCATAAAAAAGCACCGCGCCTTTGATGACGCATACCGCGAGAAGGGGTTCGCCCTTTTCGCTGTCCGACGCGATGTCCTTTGCGAGCTGCCTGACGCGCGAGGTTATCTCCCGCCGCGAATACAGTTTACGTCTGCTCATTCTCTTATGTCCCTCCCTGCCGTCAGCCGCACGGCGCACGTTGTGTCTTTCCCCGTAGCCAGCGCCTCACCCACCGCCATACCGACGACGGCGAGCACTTCTCTGCCGTCGGCGACGTATATCAGCCGGGAGCGCAGATAGCGCGGTACCTTTTTATCTATCAGCCAGTCGCCCAGCGATCTGCGTTTGCCGCCGAACGGAGTGAATACGTCTCCGTCCCGCCGCGTGCGCAACACCGCTCCCGAAGGCAGTCTGCCGAGGTCTATTATGCTGCCCGCCTTGTCCACGCGCTCGTCCGTGCGCTCGGCGAGGACGTATCTCCCGAGAGCGAACCTCGTCATGCCGAGAGCAAAGGGATGTTCCTCGTCGGGCAGGTCTTCTTTGAGGTATATCCTCACGCAGTCGCTTTCCTTTTCCGCGCGGTAACCGTGAGGAAGGTCTATGCCCGCGCCCGTGCGCGCGTCCGCAAGACGCACCGCAGCGGCTATATGTTCGGACGTATAATCCGTCGTCAGCCCCGCAGCAAGCATGGCTGCGAGCACGCGGCTGCCGTCGAGCCCGTCCGTCCGCACCGTCGCGCTGCCGCCGACCGATACCGTCACGCCGTCCGCCCGCGAAACGAGCTTCGCCGCGTCGCCGAGGCGGGAGACCGCGTCGTCCACGCCCGGATACCTGCTGCGTATGAGCGGCAATACCTTATTGCGCAGATAGTTGCGCGCATAGTCGCTTTCGGCGTTCGTGCGGTCGTCCGAGTACGGGACGCGGTACAGCCGCACGTATTCGTTTATCTCGTCCCGCGTGCAGCCTATGAGCGGACGGACGAGAAAGCCGTCGCGCTCCGTCGGGCCCGTGAGCCCGTTTATGCCGCACCCGCGGAATATGTGCATGAGCACGGATTCCGTCCTGTCCGTTTTATTGTGCGCGGTGAGCACCGTGCCGCCGAACTTCGCGAAAACCTCGCGGCGCACGAGACGGGCTTCTGTCTCCGTGCTCCTGCCGTGGGCTTTGGCGAGAGCGGGTATGTCCGCGCGCGTGACCGAACACTTTACGCCGCGCTCTTCGCAGAACCGCCGCACGAGTTCCTCGTCCGCGTCCGCTTCCGCGCCGCGTATCATGTGATTGACGTGTATCGCGGTCAGCCTTTCCGTCGGGATAAGGCGGAAGCGCGTGACGCAGTCGAGCAGGCACATGGAGTCCCTGCCTCCGCTCACCGCTATCGCCGCGTCGCCCGCGACGTTCGCGGCGACGACCGCCCTGACTTTATCCGTCAGATCCATAATGCGTCCTTACGGCTTGGGCGAGTAATTGGGCGACTCCTTCGTGATGGAAATGTCGTGAGGATGGCTCTCCACGAGGGACGCGCTCGTTATCTTGACGAACCTGCCGTTATGACGGAGATCGTCTATCGACGCCTGACCGACGTAGCCCATGCCGCTGCGCAGACCGCCGAGCAGCTGATATACGATGTCGGCGAGAGCGCCGCGGAAAGGCACTCTGCCTTCCACGCCCTCGGGCACGAACTTGTTCGCGCTCGAGACTTCGCCCTGGAAGTATCTGTCCTTGCTGCCGAGAGGCATGGCTCCCAGGCTGCCCATACCGCGGTAGGACTTGAAGCTCCTGCCCTGGTATATCTCCAGCTCGCCCGGGCTCTCCTCCGTTCCCGCAAGCAGGCTGCCGAGCATGACCGCGTTCGCGCCCGCCGCGATGGCTTTGGTGATATCTCCCGAATATTTGATGCCGCCGTCGCCGATGATGGTTCTGCCCATCTTATCCGCGACTTCGCCGCAATCCATGATAGCCGTTATCTGCGGCACGCCTATGCCTGCGACGATACGCGTCGTGCAGATGGAACCGGGTCCCATGCCCACCTTTACGACGTCCGCCCCGCGCTTTATCAGCGCTTCGGTAGCCGCCGCCGTGGCGACGTTGCCCGCGATGAGAGTGACGTCGGGGAACGCGTTCTTTATCTTCTCCACCGCTTCGAGGACTTTGTAGTTATGCCCGTGAGCGGAGTCGAGCGCAAGAACGTCCACGCCCGCGGCGACGAGCGCGGAAGCGCGCTCCATGCTGTCTTTGCCGCTGCCTATCGCGGCGCCGCAGAGCAGTCTGCCCTTGGCGTCCTTTGCGCTGTTGGGGTATTTGATGACCTTCTCGATATCCTTTATCGTGATGAGACCTTTTAGTTTGAAATCCTTGTCGACGATGGGCAGCTTCTCTATGCGGTGAGCGGCGAGGATCTTTTTCGCCTCTTCGAGAGTGGTACCCTCGGGCGCCGTGACGAGATTCTTCTTCGTCATGACTTCGTCGATCTTGCGCTCGAAATCCGTTTCGAAACGCAGATCTCTGTTCGTGAGGATGCCGACGAGCTTGCCGTTCCTGTCCGTGATCGGCACGCCGGATATGCGATACTTCTGCATGAGCGCGAGCGCGTCGCTGAGCTTGTGCCCGCGCGAAAGGGAGAACGGATCGTTTATGACGCCGTTTTCGCTGCGCTTTACCTTATCCACATGCTCGACCTGCTGTTCTATCGTCATGTTCTTATGGATGATGCCGAGACCGCCCTCGCGAGCCATGGCTATCGCGAGTTTGGATTCCGTGACCGTATCCATAGCCGCGGATACGATGGGGATGTTCAGCTCGATCGTCTCCGACAGTCTCGTTTTGAGGCTGACGTCGCTGGGCAGGATATTGCTCTCAGCGGGGATGAGAAGTACGTCGTCGAATGTGAGCCCTTCTTTGATGATCTTTTCCATGGTCCCTCCGTGATACTTTTGTCTATATCTTCGTTAAACGTTTTTTATCGCATTTATCGTGGCGCTCCACGCGCCGTACGCGTCTTCGGCGTCGCCCGCCCAGCCGCTCTCGCCCGCTTCCGCCATTGCCGCGGCAAGACGATACAGCTTGTACCGGACGAACGCTTTGGGGAAATCGTCCTCTTCCCCGTCGGCGGCAGCGGAAAGAGAGTCGTATATGCCGCGCGCGCCGTCGGCTATAGCCGAAGCGTCGCCGTACTCGGCGTAAGACGCGAGAGCCGTGATCCCGCGCACCGCGTCCGAGCCCTCTTTTCCGAAGGACGCGACGATGTCCGCCGCTTCCGACTTCGCCTTTTCCCCGTCCGTCACCGCGAGCGCCGCCATGCGCTCGCCGCACACATATGCGTCGTAGCCGTATACCGTGCAGAGTATCTCGGGACGAGAGACGTAAACGTCCGCGTAATAAGCGTCCATCTTCGCCGAATGAAGCGCGCCGCAATCTGCGGAAAGATAAGCGTCGCAAGCCGCGACGAGACGTTCGGCACGTGCGAATGACGCGTCGTCGCCGAAAGCCACGGCGGTCACTTCCACCGCGTCGGACGCCAGAGTGATGTAAGCGCAGCCGCCGTCTTCGCAGCCTGACGGAGGAGACGACCTGTCGAGAGCTTCCGCCGCGTATACCGAAGCTATACCGTAAGCGCCGAGCGAACGGTAAAGCCGCATATAAGCCGCGGGAGCGAAACAGCCGACAACGGAAAAGAGCAGCGCCGCGGCGATGACGATCGCCGCAACGGAGACGGCTGCCGTCCTGAGAACGAGCGCATGTAAAGTCACGCTCTTTTTCTCTTCCGCGGCGCCGTTGCCCGTCTCCTCGTTCATGTTCTCCACGTCTTTCATCGTTATTTTATATTATAACATGTAATAAGTTTTTAGTAAACCGTTTTTCGCTCGCTTTTCGCGGAAAATTTCCGCTTTTAATCGGCACGCGGATCTCTCACGGCAGCGACTTCGCCGCTCTCCGCGTTTATGAGAACGGACGACGTTTCGTCGCCTTCGGTAAACGACACATACCAATACCTGCCGCCGTCGTCCGAAAGCGGACTGCGCGTGAGCCGCAATACGATCTCGCCGCGGTCGTATACGGTCTCTTTGGCGAGCGTGAGCGCGTACCCCGCGCCGTAAACGGGAGCGCCGCCGGTAAGAGTTATCTCCTCCGCACCGACTACGAGCGTCGCCGACGTTATGCCGTCGTCCAGCCGTACGGGCAGCTCGGCGGAAAGGTCGTCGTCGAAGGGGTGCGGAGACAGCTCTACGTCGTAAGAGGCTCCGTCCGTTTTAAGCTCCGCTTTCACGCCGTCGCCCCCGCCGTCATAGCCGGAAAGCGTCACCAAGGCGTAGTCCTTCTTCTCCCCGCACTCGCCGTCGAGCGAATACGGATCCTCGCGCACGCCCGAATATACCGCCGCACTCACGCCTCCCGACGAACCTTCGAGAAGGACGGGGCGATAATCGGCAAGGCGGGCGGCGCTGCGCTCAGGCTCCAGAGCTCCGCAGCCGGAAAAGCACAGGCAGACGAGAAGCGCGGATAACGAAAATATTGCGATATGTTTTTTCATACCGCAATATTATTTCGCACATACACGATTTATTCGTCTTTTACCGTTACCACGCAGCAGGGCAGCCCGAGCAATTCCTCTTCTTCGTCCGCGGTGACCGAGACCACCACGGAAAACGCACGGAGATCCGCTCCCGGAGATATCTCGGCGGCATAAGCGCGGATATCCGCGAGCGCGGTGGCGTACCTCGCTATCTTGCCGCGCAGTTCGTCGCGTTCGTCGGACACGCGGTCGAACAGGTCGCGCTCCTTTTCGTACACCTCTTTGGGAGTGAGGGGCGCGTCCGCGTCGCTCACCAGGTAACCCGCGTCGTCCAGGAGGTTGTAAGTCTCGTCCATATCCTTTTTCGCACCGCCGACCGCGTATACGTTTCCGCCGTAACTCTTTACCTTTATCCCCGCAGGGAGCGTGGGGAACTTGCTCCCCTCTCTTCCCGCGGCGAGGTAAGAAAATTTACCGTCGTCCGTGACGCCGAAATCGGAATATTTATCCGTACAGGGAAGGTACATTTCCGTCACGCTCATCTCGCGGAACATCCTGAGCACGGTCTCTTCGCTGTCGCTGAGGTCGTCGTAAAGGTCCTCGATGGCGGAGATCGTCGAGCGGATATTGGAAAGCCGTTTCGCGTCTGCCAGCACTCCGCCCGCGCCCGTGCCGGATACGGCGGCAAGCCCGTCCTTTGCGATCTCGCGGTCGAGCTCGGACATCTCGCAGCAAACGCCCGTCACTGCGGCTTCCGCTTCGGCGCAGCGTCTGCGCTCTGCGAGCATGAGCAGCGCGAGATCGGCGGGATCGGTCTCCACGATCTTCATCGACGCGGCGGAACTCACGCACGAGCGCAGCTCCCGCAGCACCATGGTGCGGTCGTCGGCAAGCGCGCTTACTCTTACTTCGGTCTTTTCGTTCATATCGTCCTCCTCTTTTCGGCGTCCTGCGCCCGAGTATTTGTATTCATTCGGCGTCATGCTCCCGAGTATTTTTCTTCGATAGCCTTTATCTTGTTTATGCGGCGGGTATGACGCTCCGCGCCCGAGTACGGCGTCGTGAGGAATATATCCACTATCTTGAGCGCCAGACCTTCGCCCGTCACTCTCGCGCCGAGCGCGAGCACGTTTGCGTCGTTGTGCAGGCGGGTGGCTTCCGCGGAGAAGCAGTCCGCGACGCACGCGCAGCGTATGCCGCGCACTTTATTCGCGCAGATGCTCATGCCTATGCCCGTGCCGCAGACGAGTATGCCCGCGTCGCACTTTCCTTCCGCGACCGCTTCCGCCGCGGGGAGCGCGTAATCGGGATAATCCACAGTGGAGTCGTCTTCGCTGAGACCGAAATCCACGGTCTCGTGACCGGCGGCTTCCACATGCCGCACGATCGCGTCTTTGAGCTGCCGTCCGGCGTAGTCCGAAGCAAGCGCTATTTTCATATATCGTTCTCCTTATATTTCGAGCTTATGTTCGTTCTGGAATTTTCTTACCGCTGCTTCGAGGGGAGCGCACATGCTGCGCAGCATTGCCGCGGTGCGGCGGTACGCGTCCATGCCCCTGCCGTAAGGGTCGGGGATGTCCTCGCCTATCAGCTCGCCCGCCGTGCCCACTATGCGGTAATTGCCGTCGCTCGCCGCAAAAGCGTAAGCCGAGGAAGCGAGCAGCTCGCCGCGGATGTCCTCGCCCATGCAGACGATGACGTCTGCGTTCTGCAATATGTCCACCGTTATGCGGCGGCTCTTGTGCGGTTTGATGGTCATGCCCATCTCGCTGAGCACGCCCACCGCCTCCGCGGTCATGGAACGCCCGTTGTCGGCGAATATCCCCGCGCTGGAAACGTCCGCCATCGAAAGGCATTTGTTGCGGCGGAGATGGTCGGCAAAGATCTGCTCCGCCATAGGCGAACGGCAGGTGTTGCCGGCGCACACGAACAATACGTTTACTTTTTCTCTCTTTCCCTGTTGCATATTCCGATCAAATGACCTTACCGCCGCTCAGCTTTATGAGCCGCGACAGCACGGTCGTTCCCATACCGCCCATGGGCACGCCCTCGGCGATGATGAGGTTGTAATCGAGGTCTTCCGCTTCGCGGATACGCTCGAAAAGCAGTTTGGCGTATTCCGCCACGCTCTCGCCCATGAGCATGACGTTCCTGCCCTTGTACTTATCCGCATTGAAGTTCATGCAGAATATCACGGGGCGCGCGCCGTGGACGAGCTTGTTGGAGTCGTAATACTTGTTTATCACGTCGCTCATGTCGTCGTAAAAAGCCGAAAACACGAGCTCCGCTCTCGGGACGTAGCCTTCGGGCACTTTGAGCGCCGCGAGCGTGTCCACCATCACCTTTTCGGTATCGAGGTCGCCTATGACGTCCGCGACCGCGTCCAGCTCCACCGCTCCCGCACGGAGCACTTTGGGCGGAGTCTTGGTCATATCGACGATCGTGCTCTCGAGGCCCAGCGGGCACATGCCGCCGTCGAGGATCGCGGGGATCTTGCCTTTCAAGTCGTCGTATACGTGCGAAGCCCGCGTGGGCGAGGGGCGCGCGCTCGTGTTCGCCGAAGGCGCGCACACGGGCACTCCCGCTTCGCTTATGAGTCTGAGCGCGACTTTATGGTCGGGCATGCGCACGGCGACGGTATCGAACCCCGCCGTCACGATATCCGGCACGTTGCCGCGCTTGGGCAGCACGAGGGTAAGTGCGCCCGGCATGAAAGCGTCTATCAGTTTGCGCGCTTCGTCGCTCACTTCGGCGACCGCGTCTATCTGCGACTTGTCCGCCACATGTATGATGAGCGGATTGGTAGCGGGTCTGCCCTTTGCTTTGAACACTTTGGCTGCCGCCGAAGCGTCGAGAGCGTTCGCGCCCAGCCCGTATACCGTCTCCGTGGGGAAAGCCACCACTTCCCCGCGCTTTATCAGCCGTGCGCATTCGGCGATGTTTTTTTCGTTCGCTTCGAGAATCACCGTCTCCATTAGTATATCCTCTGTATAATTTTCCCTTTTACGGGAAATATCCACCGTATGAAATATAATGCCGCGATAGACAGATGCGGGCTCAAACTGCTCGTGCTCATACTGTCGTTCATGATAACGGGCATCGGCGACCCGCCCGCCGCGCTGCATGTGATCGCCGCGGTCGCAGCCGCACTCGCCGCTTCGGGCGCGCTCGGCGCGGTACTGCCTCCCGTCCGCCGTTCTCCTCTGCCGCACGTCCGCCCCGGATCGTTCTTCCGTGCGGCGCTTTCGCGCGGGAACGCGGGTCGGTTCATCGCAACGGCGTTATTCCTTGCCTTCTTTGCTTTCGTCCTTCCCGCCGGCGCCGTCTACGCCGTCTTTGCCGTCGTCTGCACGGTCCTCGCCGTCGTCTGCCTCTCCCGAAGAGATTAGTTCCACGTCGGGCGGAGCGTTATCGCCGTGCTCCTCGTCCTCGATCGGCTCGTCGGAGAGCTGCTCCGCGGCTTCCATGGACTCGGCTTTTTTCCTGAGCATGTATGCCGGGATAAAGAATATAAGCGTCGCCGCCACCATTATGAGCGAAAGCGTGCTCAGAAGCCCGTCGTCCGTCGTGATATTGAAAAAATAGACGGTGACGACCGCCGCAAGCCCGACGGCGCATACGAGCCCTATGATAGCCAGCACGCGCGCTATCGTTTTTACCGTACTTACCTTCATTCATATATGATAGCATAAAAAAACGAAAAAAAGCAAGCGAAAAGAGCTTGACATCATACGAATAATATGATATTATCTGTGTACATTTCGATGAGGAGCGTCGAACATCAGTAGCCGTCCCCTTCCCAGCCTCCGCTTGAGGCGGGACGAGCGAAAGGGTATCGTCGCCGAGGTCGCGCCGCACAAGCGGGAAACGGCGCGGTCGGTCGCCGAAAGAGAACATCGCGGCGATTGTCACGCAACAGGCGTGGAGAGCATTGGAACCGCATCAAACGAAGCGCAAACAACGTCCTTGTCGAAACGACGGGGACGTTTTATTTTATCCCCGTCGGCAAAATCGAAGAAAACATTTTCAAACAGCGGAGTGCATAACTCATTCGCCATGCAAGCGAAGCGAACGGGTCATGCGTCCCACGGAGGTAATATGAAAACTTACAGAGTGGCAGTCGTCGGCGCCACCGGCATGGTCGGCAGAAAAATGCTCCAGGTGCTTGCGGAGCGCAAGTTCCCCGTCGGAGAGCTTCTTCCTTTCGCTTCGGCTAAGAGCGCGGGCAAGGAGATAGAGTGGTGCGGCAAAAAGTACACCGTCATCGAGACTACGGAAGAGAACATCAAAGCAGCCAAGGCGGAGATAGTCATCATGAGCGCGGGCGGCGCGGCAAGCGGCAAGTTCTCCCCCGTGTTCGCGGCGGCGGGCGGCATCGTCATAGACAATTCGGCGTTCTGGCGTATGGACAAGGATGTCCCGCTCGTGGTGCCCGAGGTCAATCCCGAGGACGCGTTCAATCACCCGAAGGGCATAATCGCCAACCCCAACTGCTCTACGATACAGGCGATGGTGGCTCTCAAACCGCTCAACGACGCGTTCGGCATCAAGCGCGTGATATACACGACCTTCCAGGCGGTGTCCGGCGCGGGCGTAAAGGGTTACGACGATCTGGATAACGGCATGAAGGCATACGCCGAAGGCAGGAGCGATTACGAGCTCAAAAAGTTCCCCCGCCCCATCGCGGGTAACTGCCTGCCCGAGATAGACATATTATTGGATAACGGGTATTATAAAGAAGAACAGAAGATGATCGACGAGACGCACAAGATCCTGCACGCGCCCGACATGAAGGTCACGGCTACGTGCGTGCGCGTCCCCGTGTTCTACGGTCACAGCGAGAGCGTGAACATCGAGTTCGAAAAGCCGACGACTCCCGAGGCGGTACGCGAAGTACTCGCAAAGGCGCCCGGCATCGTCGTCGTCGACGATCCCGCGAACCACGTTTACCCCACCGCGCTCGAATGTGCGGACAAGGACGAGGTATTCGTCGGCCGTATAAGACGCGACTTCACCGTAGACAGCGGTATCAATATGTGGATAGTGGCGGACAACATCCGCAAGGGTGCGGCGACCAACGCCGTACAGATCGCGCAGCTGCTCATCGAGCGCGACTGCGCAAGATAAACGCCGGCGCGACGGCGCGGGCAAGGAGCAAGACATGAGTATTTTCAAAGGGGTGGGCGTTGCGCTCGTGACGCCTATGGACGACAAAGGGATAAACTTCCCCGAGTACGGCAGGCTCATCGATCATGTGATCGCCGGCGGCGCTTCCGCGCTGTTCGCGGGCGGCACTACTGGCGAGCCGGCTACGATGACCATGGAGGAGCGCATACAGCTGTTCCGTTTCGCGGTCAGGCACACGGCGGGACGCGTGCCCGTCATCATAGGCACGGGCAGCAACAACACCGCTTCCGCCGTCGAAATGAGCCGCATCGCGGAAGCCGAAGGCGCGGACGGGCTGCTCGTCGTTACTCCCTACTACAACAAATGCACGCAGAACGGTCTGGTCGCGCACTACAATGCGATAGCGGACGCGGTGAATATCCCCATCGTGCTGTACAACGTGCCTACGCGCACGGGCGTGCGTATCAAGCCCGAAACGGCGGTAAAGCTCTCCGAGCACCCGAACATCGTCGCCCTCAAGGACGCGAGCGAGAACATAGACGATCTGCTCGAGATGTGCAGGCTGTGCCGCGGCAAGCTGGATATTTACAGCGGTAACGACAGCTATACGGTGTTCCTGATGGCGCTGGGCGCGCTCGGCGTGGTATCCGTCGTGGCAAACGTCGTTCCCGACCGCATGACCGCGATAACGAACGCATGTCTCGCAGGCGATTACGTAAAGGCGCGCGAGCTGGCTTTCGCGCTCGATCCGCTCGCCAAGGCGCTGTTCACCGAGGTCAATCCCATACCCACGAAAAAGGCGCTCGAGTACATAGGTATCAAAGCCGGTAAGCCGCGCATGCCGCTCACCGAGCTCGAACCCGCGCATGCCGAACAGCTCAGAAAAGTCATGGAGGACCTGGGGGTGATATGAGAATATAGCAAGGAGGAGCGAAAACTTTTCTTTAAGCAAAGAAAAGTTTTCGCTCCCCCTTATACCCCCTCACTTTCAAAAGAAATTTAACTTAATAGCTCAAATAAACGACCGATCAACAAATATTCTACCGCGTTTGCCGAGTCAGGGCAAGCGCGGTGATTTGATGTTGACAAATGCGGGAATGCGGTGTATAATGAAAGTGTAATATCACTTCACGGAGGAAATGATGGGCAAAAAACTTATTATTACGGCGCTTGTCGTAATGCTTGCGGCGATAACGGTCACCGTCATCCCCTTCGGATGCGGATACGACGGGTATATCACGTCGGCAGACGCGGAAACGGGCGAATATTACCTGCTCGGCAGGGAAAGCGGCGGCAAAGACCTTTCGCTCATATTGCCGAACGGCATAGAGGGACACACATACGATATAGCGGAAAAAGCGTTCGAATCGGATATGGGGATAGGCAAACTCACTATCAGCCGCGGCGTGCGGAAGATAGGCGCCGAAGCGTTCCGCTCCTGCATATACATGAAGAAGCTGACCTTCAAAGATGGCGTGACGGAGATAGGCGACTCGGCGTTCGCGTCATGCTTCCTGATCGAAGAAGTAAAGCTCCCCTCTTCGCTCGAAGTCATAGGCGACAATGTGTTCATGCAATGCGGCAACATCGAACGCGCGGTGCTGCCCGAAGGACTTAAAAGCATAGGCAGCGGGATGTTCTATGCCTGCTTCCGCCTTGCGGACGTGACTCTCCCTGACGACCTTACCGAGATCCCCGACGACATGTTCTACGGCTGTACGGATCTCGAGGAGCTGACTATCCCCCGCTCCGTCACGAAGATAGGCAATAACGCCTTCGGCGAGGAAATAGAAGATCACCCGCTCACGATAAAATACGAGGGCACCGAAGCGGAATGGGATGACGTCGCGATCGGCAATGGCAACGAGCGGATAGACGAAGGAACGGTGGAGTTCGCGGGATAAATTTACGAGCGATAAGTGAGTCCCCGAGCCACCCATGGCGGCGAACGCCACCGAAGGTATCAGGGCGGGCTTTTATGATGACCGCGCGAGAACGCGCGGGATAAAATTTCACGAGCGAATGCGAGTCCGAAACAGCCCTCTCTAATTGTTAGAGAGGGTGGCGAGCACAAAGCACGTCAGTGCGGCTGCGAGCCGGGTGAGTCAAAAGTTTGTATCCGACGGGCAGGCTTTACATGTTTTGCTACTTCCTTGACTCATCCGGTACGCCGTTCGCGCCTTCGGCGCTCTGCGGCGCACCACCTTCCCTGACCAATCAGGGAAGGCTTTAATTATGTACGCGCTCCCGCGCGGGATAAATAATTTACGAGCGGGAGCGAGTCCCCGAGCTTCCACTAATGGTTAGGGGAGGTGCCGCAGCGCAGAGTATTCCTCGGAATACGAACGCAAGGCGGTGGGGGCAAGGTATGTTTGTGATGTGTACGGGGCGGTATGGCGCTCGTACATATATGTTGTTTTTCTTAACCCGCCCGTCTCGCAGTCGCTTACGCTTTGTGCGAGCCACCTTCCCCTGCATCAGGGGACGGCGATAATAATGTCCGCGCATTCGCGCGGGATATATCAAATGGATGGACGGGAGCGCGCACACGCGTGGGACTTCTTTCCCGCCCTTGCATCATACGTTCCGAATAACAAAATTCGCGGCAAACACCGAGCCCTTGCGCGCACACGCGTGGGACTTCTTCCCCGCCCCTGCATCATATGTTCCGAATAATAGTATTCGCAGCAAACACCGAGCCCCTGGCGCGCACGCTCCGTTTAACAATATTCGCAGCTTTAGCCGCGAGATTTTCGGAATAAGGGCGCACGCGAAGCGAGCGGTTGCCGTGCGCAAGGTAAAGGTAGGTCGAAAATCGTCGGAAATATGACGAATTTGTTGATTTTTGTGACAGTACGGTGTATAATATGTGACAGAACACACAAAAGGAACAGGATACTTAAAGATGAAAGCGATAAAAGACGTTCCCGGCGGAGGGCTCCCGCCGTTCTGGCAGATACCCGAAAATCCCGCACCCGGGCTCGGATGGCCAAAATACGGCTTGGTGCATTGGTGCTGGCTGCTTTCGGGCGCGGCGGTCGTGGCTGCGCTGCTGCTGTTATACAGCCGCCTGAACGCAAAAGGCAGGCGGATCATGATGTGGGCGGTCGTGATATTGCAGCTCATAAACGAGGTCGACACTCAAACAATGCTCATCGCGACGGGGCAATGGGATCCGAGCGATCTGCCGCTGCACCTTTGCAGCCTTACCGAATTCATATTCCTCGCGCACGTCATCCGTCCGTCGCGGGCGATGAGCGCCGTAGTGTACGGCGTAGGCTTCCCCGCCGCGGCGTTCGGGCTCGCATTCCCCACATGGAGCGTGCTGCCCGTGTGGAATTTCTCGTCGCTGCACAGCTTCGTCTTCCACTTCATGATGATATTGTACACGGCGATGGTGCTCGTAAACGGCTACCGTCCGCGACTCAAAGATCTTAAACGGGCGGCGATACCCCTCGCCGTGAGCGTGGTCGCGATATTCGTGTTCAATAAGATCGTGCACACGGACTTTCTGTTCATCAACGGCGGCAAGGGCGTGGGCTTCCTCGAAGCGCTCGTCGGCGTGATGGGAGTTTATGGCTATCTCGTCATCTTCCCCGTTCTCCTCACCGTGATATGGACGGCGATGTTCCTGCCTTTCGAGATCAAAGCGCGGAAGAAGGAACGTGCGGAAAATGAATGCGCAGAAGCGAAAAACGAATGAGACAAGTATCCGCCCCGAACAAAGGGCGGATATCTTTTAGGCAGAAACGTACGGCATTAAACGCAGATACGAAACGAAAAAGGAAGCGGTTTACCGCTTCCCTTTTCTTTGTTTCCGTTCGGTCATCAAAGCGCTCTGATGCTTTCCACGGGGACTTTGCGGGCCGCAAAGTACACGGGAAGTATCGTACCGATAAATGCGACTGCGAGCGCTATGCCCATGACTATCAGCCCGTTGATAAAGCCGAAGTTGAGCAGCCGGATCGCTATCGCGGAGGATACGGTCACCGTATTGATGACAAAGCATACCACCGCCGCCGCGACTATCGCGAGCACTCCGCAGATGAGCGCTATCATAAGGCTCTCGCTGATGAATATCTTGAACACGTCCGAACCTCTTGCGCCCACCGCACGAAGGATACCTATCTCCTTGCGCTTATCCGCTATGGATACGGATATGTAGTTGAACAGCAGGAGCGCGCTTATCGCCGCGAGCACCGCGCCGATTATCGTGAACACGAAGGACATGTCGTCGAACATCATGGCACTGCTGCTTGCGTTGTTGTAGACTTCGTTGCCCTCCATGACGAAATATGTTCCGTCGGAACCGTTGCCCGAAGAAAGCATATACATCAAAGCTTCGTAAGTATTGTTCTCGAGGTTTGTCACGATAGCGTTGTAACGCGCGTTTGCGGGACGAACGTAATCGGAGATGTACTCGCTCAAGCCGTAATTATAATTTGCTCCCATTTCTCCGAGCATATCGAGAGTTTCCGTAGTCATTATATAGGAGCCGCTGCCGTAGTGCATAGAAGATTTGTCCTCATAAACGCCTACTACTTTGAGAGTGGAAGAACTTTCGTTTGCATCGGAACCGAGATATATCTTATCGATGGGCAACAGCTGCATGTTCGGATTATTTTCTTCCGTATATGAAACGTTGATATCGGAAAGAACGACCTCGTCCCACTTATCGAATATCCTGCCAATAACGAATTCCATATCTCCGTCGGACAGTTCGCCGCCGTTGTAGAAATAATCGCGAACGTTCTCGAATCTATCCATTTCATCCGAAGGAAGCTTATCCATGTATCTGATCGGCGAATAATAGTCTTCAGTATCCACCTCTACCACAGAATTCAAAAGGTTATCGACCATGCTCGAAAGACTATCCATGGGGATAAGAACTTCACCCTTTTTGAGACCGTCCATCGCCGCGGTAGGCGTAATATCTTCGCCTTTCGTCGAATACGCGCGTATATCCGAACCGTTCATCATTTCCGGCAGAGCTGCTTGCATGTTGTTGGAATACCCGCCGTCAAGATACCGATAAATATACGAATAACTCATTTCGACGTATACGCTGTTATTGCTGTAGCCCGTTTCGTAATCAAGCAGCGCACTATGGGAGTCTATGAATTCGGGAGCAACGTACATCATGCAATGGAACGTGGTTCTCATCTCGGACTGCATGTCGTAAGAATCCTGATTCATACCGCCGCCTATGCTGCCCGAATTCTCTTTAAGCGAATCGAACTTCTGCGGTACTTCGCCCGTATCATACACGCCGGTTATGGTAAGCGTGTCACTTATTCCGCCGCCATAATTATCCCGTACCAAAAGAGTTTTGCCGAGGATGTTCTCGTCGATACCCTGCATGCCTTCCTGCGGTTTGAATTCGGGATACACATGAGGTTCGCCATCTATGTATTCTTCCCATCTGTCTATTCCGCCGCGTGCAACGATCACGTTGTAAGTGTATTCGGATATAGCCACTTCGTCGGCTGCCTGCGGAGCCTCGCCGCAAAGGATATAACCGTCGCCGAAGTTACGTTTCATAAATTCTTCGCTTACGTCCGTATAACCCGAGGGCATGGTAGAGTAATACTGATCGCTGCCGGAATAACTTACATTATCGAATTCGATCGAACTGTAAATACTCGGGATAAGACATCCCGCATAATCGAGACCGTAACCGTCGTTATTATACTTTTCGATCTCGTCTGCGGTAAATACGGCAGTCATTTCCCGCTCGTCTTCGGACACATTTTCGTTCTTTTCTCCGCCGTAATAATCAACGTATGTATATTTATTTACGGCGTCGTAATTCTTCCGAAGCATGAACGTATGATAGTCCTGTCCCTCGAGCGCGGTCGCGACGGAGTAGTTCATATCGTACATCATCATCGTAGAGAGCACGCCGAACATGCCGAACGCGAGAAGGGATATGAATATCGTAAGGATAAGGCGGACGGGCTTGGTCTTGAGACCGCTCGCGCCCATGCGGAGAGCGTGACCGAACGGCAGACGGGACTTTATGAATCTGGTGCTCTTGCCGTCGTACTGCCTCGCCTCGATATCAGACGGGCGGGTATCCGCGAAGTATTCGCTCCTGCCGTCCGCGGTGATGTTGTTGGAACGCTTGAAGTTCTCTACCTTCTTTTCGTCGGAAGAGATTATCGTTTCCGAGCCTGCGGGCGCCTGCTCTATAAGGGTGCGGATGTTTTCCAGCTCCGCGTCGCTGAGGCGCGTACCGCCGCGCACACGCAGAGTGTCGTTCGCTATCACGCTGACGTTAGCCGAGAGGTCGCGGGCGACGGCGTAATTCTTCGTCACATCCGAAATGATCTTACCGTCTTTCATCTCCACGATACGATCGCCGTACTGTTCGGCGAAATCGAGGTCGTGCGAGACGATGATGACGAGCTTTTCCTCGGACAGCTTTTTGAGCGTGTCCATGACGTCCTTACCCGTTTTGGAGTCGAGAGCTCCCGTGGGTTCGTCCGCCATGATGATCTCGGGGTCTTTGATGAGCGCACGCGCTATCGCCACCCTCTGTTTCTGACCGCCGGAAAGCGTGTTGGGCTTGCGGTGACCGTAACCGATAAGGTCGACTTTTTCGAGCAGGGCGTTCACTGCCGCCTTGTCGTTCTTCTTTCCCTGGAGCTGGAGCGCAAGCGCGATGTTCTGCTCTACATTGAACTCGTTCAGGATGTTGTATTCCTGGAAGATAAAGCCGATGAACGTGTTGCGATAGCTGTCGAAGTCGGACGCGGAAAAGTCCTTGCTGCTCTTGCCTTTGACGATGATCTCGCCGCTGTCCGGGCGGTCGAGCCCGCCGGTAACGTTGAGCAGCGTGGATTTACCCGATCCGCTCTTACCGAGGATGAACACCATACCGCGCTCGGGGAAATCGATACTGACACCGTCCAGCGCTTTAGTGACCACCCCGCCCTTAGTCTTGTAAGACTTGGTAAGGTCTCTTACGGATAACATATAACCACTCCTATAAAAATAGTTGGAGGCGGGATATATTTCGATAAAATAAAAAATATACCCCCCCCCACCGAAAAGAGTATATCACAGCGTATCAAAAAATGCAACGATATTGCGAAAAATTTTTAAGGAAATTTTAATTTGAAGTGCGGCAGGGGCTTGAAACAGTGATATTGACGTGTTTTTGTGATGTGTGAAGTTTTATGTTGCCCGTGCATGCTTGTTGCTTTCTTAACCCGCCCGGCTCACAGTCGCTGTCGCTTTGTGCGCGCTGCCCGCCCTGACCCTCAGCCGAACCGCCCATGGCGGCGAACGCAACCGAAGGTATCAGGGCGGGCTTTCAAGATGACCGCGCGGGAGCGCGGACATTATTATCGCCGTCCCCTGATGCAGGGGACGGCGGCGAGCACAAAGCGTAAGCGGCTGCGAGCCGGAAGGGGTTGAAGTTTGTTTTATGAAAGGGCAGGATATGACACCGTCAAGCTCGTGCATTCATCCTGCCTCAACCCCTATCGCCCCATACGGGGCACTTCCCCCTGCCGCAGGTGGCAGCTTTTCGGACTCGCATTCGCTCGTAAATTATTGAATACCCCGCGCGGGATACATCAAATGAGAGGGCGCGGGACTTCTTCCCTGTTCCTGTGTGCTGCATATGCAACGGCAGCAACAAACGGCTTTGCAACTCGCAAAGCCGTTTATTACGCCCGCCGAGCGATAGCGGTGCGCAAGGAATCATTCTATCGTTGCTTTTATGCGCCTTATGCCTGCGCTGGAGGACTGCTCTTTAAGGATGCGGAAGTGGCCGAGGTCGCCGGTATTTTCGGCGTGCGGTCCGCCGCACACTTCGGTGGAGTAGTCGCCCATGATGTAGACTTTGACGCGCTCGCCGTACTTGTTCTCGAAATGCGCTTCCGCGCCGATGGCTTTGGCTTCATCGAGAGTCATCTCTTTGCAAACGACGGGAACGTGCGCGGCTATCGCGGCGTTGACTTCGTCCTCCACCGCTTTGATCTCCTCGGGAGTGAGCGGACGGGGGAAGTTGAAGTCGAAGCGCAAACGCTCTTCGGTGATGTTGCTACCTTTCTGCGAAACGTTGCTGTCTTTGAGCACTTTTTTGAGCGCGGCATGGAGAAGGTGCGTGGCGGTGTGAAGTTTGACTGTGCGCTCGCGGTTATCCGCAAGACCCGCTTTGAACTTGTGCTCCGCGCCCGCCTGGCTCTTCGCCTGGTGCTCTTTGAACGCCTTTTCAAACCCTTCGACATCCACTTTGAGCCCCGCTTCTTTGGCGAGCTCCACGGTCATTTCTATCGGGAAACCGAAGGTATCGTACAGTTTGAACGCGGTATTGCCCGCGATGGTGTCCCCCACCATATGCTCGCGGATCGCCTCGAAACGCTTCATGCCGCTCGTGATCGTCTTTTCGAAGCGCTGTTCCTCCGAATTTATCTCGCCTATCACGCGCTCGGCGTTGCGGCGAAGCTCGGGATAAACGTCCTCGTACTCGGCGATGATCACTTCGGCTACCTTGCCGAGTATGCCCGTGCCCGCGCCCAGCTGCTTGACGAAGCGGATCGCGCGGCGGAGCAGACGGCGCAGGATATAGCCCTGGTCGACGTTGGAGCATACCACGCCCTTTTCGTCGCCTATTATCATGACCGCGGTACGGATATGGTCGGCTATCACGCGGATGGCGCGGGTGGTCGCTTCGTCGGAGCCGTATTTAGCGCCCGTGAGTTCCTCTATCTTGCCTATGATGGGTTTGAACAGGTCGATGTCGTATACGCTGGAAACGCCCCAAAGCGTCTTGACCGTGCGCTCGAGCCCCATGCCCGTATCGACGTTCTTCTGCTTAAGAGGCTCGTACTTGCCGTCCGCCGTCTTATTGTACTGCATGAACACGTCGTTCCAGATCTCGAGGTATTTGCCGCAGTCGCATGCGGGAGAGCATTCGGGCGAGCACGCGGGCTTGCCCGTATCTATGAACATTTCGGTGTCCGGTCCGCAAGGTCCCGTGGTACCCGCCGGTCCCCACCAGTTATTGGACTTGGGCAGGAAAAATATCCGCTCTTCGGGGATGCCCGCAGCCTTCCAATAACCCGCGGACTCCTCGTCGCGGGGGCAGTCCTCGTCGCCCGCGAACACCGTCACGGATATTTTGGACGGGTCGATGCCGAGGTACTTGTCGCTCGTCAGGAACTCGTAGCTCCAGGCGATCATCTCCTTTTTGAAGTAGTCGCCGAGAGACCAGTTGCCCAGCATTTCGAAGAACGTCAGGTGCGAATCGTCGCCCACTTCGTCGATATCGCCCGTACGCACGCACTTCTGTACGTCGGCAAGGCGGGTGCCCTGCGGGTGCTTCTGCCCGAGAAGGTAGGGCACGAGCGGGTGCATGCCCGCCGTCGTGAACAGTACCGTGGGATCGTTCTCGGGGATGAGAGACGCGGAGCTTATGAGCGCATGTCCGCGCTCCCGATAAAATTCCAGCCACATGCTGCGCAGCTCGGAAGATGTAAGTTTTCTCATTGTTATATTCTCCGTCAGTAGAAAATGTATCAAGCGTATTTGCCGCGGCAAAGAACGATGTCCGCAATGTCGCGCGGCGTTTTCGCGTAAAACGCAGGCTTTATCCCGTCCGTTTCTCCCGGGACGCAAAAGCCGTACTCCGCATATATGCAGTCTATCCCGACAGCCTCGGCCGCCTCGATATCGAATATGCGGTCGCCCACCATCACGGCAGGCTCGTCCGCTATCGCAAGGCGCAGCTGGCGGACTTTATCGGAATCCTTTTTGGGCTTTTCGCACCCCTCGGCGCGCACGAAGTATTTTCCGAGCCCGCTCTCCGCCAGGATACGGCGCACGCTCTCCGCAGGTTTGCCGCTCGCCACGGAGCATTTCACGCCCGCGGCGGTAAGCTCTTTGAGCGCGTCTTCCACGCCGTCGTAGACGACGTACTCGTTTATGCCGCGCCCGAAGTACAGCTTACGGTATATCTCGTAGCCGCGTTCGCTCTCCTCTTCGGTCGCGCCCGCATAGGCTTTGAGCGACCACATGAGCGCGGGACCGATGAACAATTCATACTCGTCGTCCGACAGGTCTCTGAGCCCCAGCGCCTTCACCGTTTCGCGCGCGCAGCTTATGATGCCGGCGCTGTTGTCGATGAGCACGCCGTCCATATCGAATATGACGTTACGGTATCTCATTTATTCGGTTTCCAGCTCTCTTTGAGCGCTACCACGCGGTTGTATACCACGCCGTCCGAAGCGGTGTCGCGCACAAAGTATCCCGTGCGGACGAACTGGAAGGACGCGCCCTTTTCCGCCTCGCCGAGCATTTTTTCCGCTTTGCCGCGGAACACTTCGAGAGAGTGCGGGTTCATGCGTTCGGCGAAGTCCTCGTGCACGCCGTCGTAAGGCAGGAGGAGATAGTCGTAATATCTGAACTCCGCGTCCGTGCAGTCGGCGGCGTTCACCCAATGGATGACGCCCTTCGGTTTTACGCCCTCGGCGTCCGCGCCGTTGGTGCCGTCCACGGCTTCGCAGTACACCACGCGCTCGCCGTTCTCCTCGCCCGTTCCCGTGCACTTTACGATGTACGAATTTTTAAGACGCACGTACGCGCCGGGAGTAAGACGTTTGAACTTGGGCGGCGGGACTTCGGCGAAGTCGTCCTCCTCTATCCAGAGGCGTTTGCCCACCTTTATCTTACGCGTTCCCGACTCGGGGCGGTTGGGGTTGACTTCCGTTTCGCACTCCTCTTCCCATCCGTCGGGACGGTTGGTTATCACGAGCGCGAGCGGCCTTATGACTGCCATCGCGCGGGGAGCGGTCGCGTTCAGCTCGCTGCGTATGCAGGCTTCGAGCTGCTCGGGAGCGCATTCGCTGTCCGCCTTCGCGATACCCGCTTCCTCGACGAAACGCAGTATGGACGAAGGAGTATAACCGCGGCGTCTGAGTCCGCAGAGCGTGGGCATACGGGGATCGTCCCAGCCGTCGACGAGACCTTCGTCGACGAGTTTTTTCAGATACCGCTTGCTCATGATCGTGCGCTCGATATTGAGCCGCGCGAATTCGCGCTGTTTGGGGCTGTGCGGGAACACCTCTTTGAGGTTGTCCGTCACCCATTCGTAGAGCGGACGGTGATTCTCGAATTCCAGGCTGCACAGAGAATGCGTGACTCCTTCTATCGCGTCCTGTATGGGATGCGCGAAGTCGTACAGCGGATACACGCACCACTTGTCGCCCTGGCGGTAGTGGCGGGCGTGCACGATCTTGTATATCACGGGGTCGCGCATATTGATGTTGGGCGACGCCATGTCTATCTTGGCGCGGAGCACGAGCTCGCCGTCGGCATACTTTCCCGCGCGCATCTCTTCGAACAGGCGCAGGTTCTCTTCTACGCTGCGGTCGCGGCATGCGCTCTCCACACCGGGACGGGTGAGCGTGCCGCGCATTTCACGCATTTTCTCCGCAGGGGTGTCGTCTACGTACGCGAGACCTTTCTTTATCATGAGCACCGCGCACTCATACGTCTTTTCGAAATAGTCGGAAGCGTATGTGATATCGCCTTCCCAGCCCAGCCATTTTACGTCGCGTATGATGGAATTGACGTACTCGTCGTCTTCCTTTTCGGGATTGGTGTCGTCGAAACGCAGGTTGCACTTACCGCCGAACGCTTTGGCGGTCATGTAGTAATTGATGTAAACGCTCTTGGCGTGACCTATGTGCAGGTAGCCGTTGGGCTCGGGCGGGATACGCGTGACCACGCTCTTCACTTCGCCGCTCGCCAGATCGGCGCTGATTATGTCCTCTATAAAATTTGCCATCAGAACAGTCCTTTGATCTCTCCGCTTTGCGTGTCTATCGTCATGCCCTCGGCGGCAGGGGTCTTGCCGAGACCGGGCATGAGCAGTATCTTTCCCGTCACCGCGACGACGAATCCCGCGCCCGCGCGGTAATATACTTCGCGCACCGTGATATCGAAATCCGTCGGTCTGCCGAGCTTCGTCTGGTCGTCGGACAGGCTGTACTGCGTTTTGGCTATGCACACGGGCAGCCCCTTGCACTCGCCGCTCTTCTCCAGACGCGCTATCGTGCGCTCCGCCTCTTCGGTGAACTTCACGCCGCGCGCGCCGTATACCTTAGTCGCCACGTCGGCTATCTTGTCCTTTATGCTTTCGGAAAGGTCGTAAGAGAATTTAAGCTTCGCTTTGCTCTCGTCCGCGCGCCCGCACACGGCTTCGGCGAGCGCTTCCGCTCCCTCGCCGCCTTTTGCCCACACATCGGCGAGCACGCAGTCGGCGCCGCGCTCCGCGCACATGCGTTCGAGCAGTTTTATCTCCGCTTCGGTGTCCGTGACGAACCTGTTTATCGCCACCACGCAGGGCATGCCGAACACGCCCGTGACGTTCTCTATATGCTTCATGAGGTTGGACGCGCCCTTTTCCAGAGCCGCAAGGTCTTCCCTTCCCGTCTCCGCCTTGGGCACGCCACCGTTGTATTTGAGTCCGCGCACGGTGGCGACGAGCACGACGCAGGAAGGCGCGATACCCGCCGTGCGGCACTTGATGTCGAAGAATTTTTCCGCGCCGAGATCCGCTCCGAACCCCGCCTCGGTGACGACGTAATCGGCATAGCTCATCGCCGTTTTGGTCGCGATCACGCTGTTGCAGCCGTGCGCGATGTTGGCGAACGGTCCGCCGTGAACGAATGCGGGAGTGCCTTCGAGCGTCTGTACGAGGTTGGGCTTTATCGCCTCTTTGAGGAGTATCGCCATAGCCTCATCCGCTTTGAGCATGCGCGCGGTGACGTCTTTGCCGTTTCTATCCGTGCCTATCACTATGTCGCCCAAGCGTTTTTTAAGGTCGGCAAAGTCCTTTGCCAGGCAGAACACCGCCATGACTTCGCTTGCGGCGGTGATATCGAAATGATCGTCCCGCTCGTTGTAGCCTATGCCGCAGCGAACGCTGCGCAGGCTCCTGTCGTTGAGGTCCAGACAGCGGTGCCAGGTGACGTTCTCTATACCGAGAGCGTTGCCCTGGAAGATATGATTGTCTATCATCGCGGAGAGCAGGTTGTTCGCGGACGTTATCGCGTGGAAGTCGCCGTTGAAATGGAGGTTGATATCTTCCATGGGCGCAATCTGCGCGCGTCCGCCGCCCGTCGCTCCCCCTTTTATGCCGAACACCGGACCGAGAGACGGCTCGCGAAGAGCGAGACAGACGTTTTTGCCTATGCGCGCCATGCCGTCGGCAAGCCCGATGGAGACCGTGGTCTTGCCCTCGCCCGCCGGCGTGGGATTGATAGCCGTGACAAGTATGACTTTTCCCTTTTTGCCGCCGAAGGACGATACCTTTGCCTTGTACCTGCCGTAGCATTCGGGATCGGCTATGCCGAGCTTTGCCGCCACTTCCGTTATCGGCAGCAGTTTCGCTTCGCGTGCTATCTCGATGTCCGTTTTCATATATTGCTCCTCTGTCGTGATCGGATATATCCGATATATTATAACTCTTCCGCAGTGCGGAAGCAAACGATTTGAACGCTTCAGACGTTCTTTTCCCCGTCTTCCGCTCCCGCCGACATGAGATCGACCATATCGCTCTCCGCTTTGAGGATAAAGTCTCCCAGCATTGACCAGCGCTTGCGGATGAAATTGTTCCTCACCGTGCGCGAGACCGTCTCTTCCGTACCCACGATGACCGCGAGACGTTTGGCGCGCGTCACCGCCGTATACAGCAGGTTGCGGGTCATTATCATATAATTGCCGCCGACGAGGGGGATGACAACCCCTTCGTACTCGCTGCCCTGGCTCTTGTGCACGGTTATGGCGTAAGCGAGCATGAGCTGGAATTTATCCTCGCCCGAGTACGTCACCGTTCTGCCGTCCTCGAACTCCACGATGATCTCGCCGCTGTCGGGCAGCGCTTCGAGCACCGTACCCATGTCGCCGTTGAACACTCCCGTGCCCTTTTCGGTGCCGCGCGACCATTCGATATCGTAATTATTCACGACATGCATCACTTTGTCGCCCGCAGCGAAACGCGTATCGCCCACCGCGACTTCCCTGCCGCGCTCGGGCAGGAGCGCGTCGCGCAGCACGGTATTGAGATTCACGCAGCCCGCCTCGCCGTTCTTTACGGGACATAGCACCTGCAGTTTCGTCGGCTCGCAGCCGAGGTACCCGGGCAGGCGGCGGGTCACGAGATCGCGCACCGTCTGCGCCGCCGAATGCGCGTCCGCCGCGCGTATGAAGAAGAAGTCCCCGCCCGCGTTTTTAAGGTCGGGCAGTTCGCCCGCGTTTATCCTGTGTGCGGCGACGGTGATACCGCTGCCCTCGCCCTGACGGTATATGTGCGTAAGGAACGTTACGGGGAACCTTCCGCTGCCTATGATATCCGCGAGCGCGTTGCCCGCGCCCACGCTGGGCAGCTGATCGGCGTCTCCCACGATGACGAGGGTGGATTCGTCGCGCAGTTTGGAAAGCAGCGAAGAGAGCAGCTGCACGTCTACCATGGAGAACTCGTCCACTATGACCGCGTCTTCGAGTATGCCGTCGGCGCACTCGTCGCTGAGCAGTGCACGGTGGATGGTGGACGCCTCCTGCCCCGTGCTCTCGCCGAGGCGTTTTGCCGCTCTTCCCGTGGGCGCCATGAGGCGCACCGTCTTGCCGTGCGCGGTGAGCAGCCGCAGTATGCAGCGCACGATCGTCGTTTTGCCCGTGCCCGGACCGCCCGTTATCACGGACACTCCTCCGCCGAGCGCGGAAGCTATAGCCTTCTTCTGTTCTGCATGGAAAGTCACGCCCTCGACGCGCTCGAACTCCGCTATCTCGTCGGCGCAGTCGGGCATGGATCTGTTCGCGCGGTCGGACATGCGGCAGAGCTTGTCCGCCGCGCTCTTTTCCGCGCGGTAGAGGTAGCGCAGCATCACCGCCTGCCCGCCTTCGAACGCGACCTCGCGCAAAGCGGACGGACGGGTGGAAAGGAGGAGCGCGTCTATCGCGTCGTCCAGCCGCGCGCAGTTCTCCTCTCCGAGCAGCTGCTCCGCGCTTTCGACCAGCTGCTCGCGCGGCATGAAGGTATTGCCGCTCTTTTCCGCGCTTTCGGTAAGGACGTGAGCCACGCCCGCGCGCAGGCGGAAATCGCTGTCCGGCGGGACGCCCATCGAGCGGGCTATCCTGTCCGCCGTAAGGAACCCCACGCCGCGCACGTCCTCGGTGAGCCGGTAGGGATCGGTGCGCACGAGCGCCTCGGTATCCTTGCCGTAAGTGAGGTATATCTTCATCGCGAGGTTGCTCGTGACGCCGAACTCCATAAGGAAGGAGAGCGCGTCGCTCGCGGCTTTGACCTCGCCGTAAGACTCGGCTATCTCTTTTGCCAGGCGCTTGCTTATGCCGGACACCTCGTGAAGGCGTTCTGGCTCGCGCTCTATTATCTCCGCCGTCCGCGCGCCGAACTTCTCCACGATCGCCGCGGCGCGCTTTTCGCCCACGCCGCGTATCAGTCCGCTGCCGAGAAAGCGGATCATGCCGTAAAGAGTGTCCGGGCGGTCGAGCTTAACGGAATCAGCTTTGAGCTGCCTGCCGAAACGGGCGTGTTCGACGAACGTCCCCTCGGCGGAGACGTAACTGCCCTCGCCGACGGGCGGGAATATACCGACCACGACAACAACGTCGTTGTCCGTTTCTATCGTCGCTATCGTATAGCCGTTTTCCTCGTTGCGGAAACGTATGTCCGCCACGGTGCCTTTTACGATCGTGCTACCCAAATGCCTCTCCGCCAAATCGGACGGCGGCGCATGCCGCGCCGCCCCGACGTTTTACATGTACTTATCAAGCTCGCGCTTTATCGCTTCCGTTCTGTCCGTATTTTCCCAGGGGAGCCCGCTCTTACCGAAATGACCGTAATCGGTAGTCGCCGAATATATCGGGCGGCGCAGATCGAGCTGCTTTATTATAGCGCCGGGACGGAAATCGAACAGCTTTTTCACGATATCCAGAAGCTTGTCGTCTCCCGCTCTGCCCGTGCCGAAGGAATCCACGGCGAGCGATACGGGGTTCGCTTTGCCTATCGCGTAAGCGACCTGAAGTTCCAGCCTGTCCGCCGCTCCCGCCGCGACCATGTTTTTGCAGACGTAGCGCGCGTAGTAGCTCGCCGAGCGATCCACTTTTGTGGGATCCTTGCCCGAGAACGCGCCGCCGCCGTGCGGGATGACGCCGCCGTAGGTGTCCACGACGATCTTCCTTCCCGTCACGCCGCTGTCCCCTTCCGGTCCGCCGATGACGAACCTGCCCGAGGGATTGACGAGGTATTTCGTATCCCCGTCCGCATACGCCGAGACAACGGGATCTATGACGTACTTTTTCAGGTCTTCGACGAGGCGGGAACGCGTCACGCTCTCGTCGTGCTGCGCGCTCAGCACCACTGTATCCGCTCTTACGGGACGGGCACCGTCGTAAGCGACGGTGACCTGCGCCTTGCCGTCGGGACGGAGATAGGGCAGCAGCCCGCTTTTACGCACTTCGGCGAGTTTAGCCGTGAGCTTGTGCGAGAGCACCGCCGAAAGCGGCATGAGCTCTTCCGTCTCCGTGCAGGCGTAACCGAACATCATGCCCTGGTCGCCCGCGCCCAGCTCTTCCATGCCGTCCGCTCCGCCTTCGCGGCTCTCGAGCGAGCGGGTCACGGACTCGCCTATATCCGGGGACTGCCTGTCCATGCGCACTTCCAGCTTGCAAGCGCGGGCGTCCAGCCCTTTTTCGCGGCTGTCGTAGCCTATCGAGAGCGCCGTTTTGCGGGCTATCGCTTCTATGTCTATGTCCGCCGCGCTCGTCATCTCGCCGAACACCATGATGAAATCGGTGGTCGTGCACACTTCCGCAGCCACGCGGCTGAACGGATCGGCGGCAAGAGCCGCGTCGAGTATGCTGTCGGCGATGAGGTCGCACACTTTATCGGGGTGACCTTCCGTAACGCTCTCTGATGTGAAAAGTCGGTAATTTTTCATGTTCTTATCTTTCGTCAGATCTCGTATGCGGCAAGCAGCTCTTTTACCAGAGCGGCCGTCTTCTCCGCCGCTTCGTCCGCGGCGAACTCCGTCTTTATCTTCTTGTCGCGCGTGCTCACTTCCACCACGCCGCGCTCTTCCGTCTTCTGGCTGACCACGACGCGCACGGGCACGCCGAAGAGGTCGGCGTCCGCGAACATGGAGCCGGGGCGCACTTCCCTGTCGTCGTACAGCACTTCCACGCCCATGCGCTCGAGGTCGCTCACGAGCTGCTCGGAACGGGCGCGCACTTTGTCGTCGGTGACGCGCAGGTCGCACACTTCCACCTGCCAGGGCGCGATGCTCATCGGCCACACGGGGCCGTACTCGTCGCGGCTCTCCTGGCATACGGACGCCATCAGCCGCCCCACGCCTATGCCGTAGCAACCCATTATCGGATGCTTTTCGGTGTTATCCTTATCCAGATAAGTCATGCCCATGGACTTGGTGTACTTGTCGCCCAGCTGGAAGATGTTGCCCACCTCTATGCCCTTGCTCACCGTAAGATGAGGCTTGCCGCACACCGGGCATATACCGCCCGCGCGCGCTTTCGCGACGTCCACATACACGAACTTCCTGCCGAAGTCGCGGGCGAAATCGAATCCGGTATAATGATACCCTTCCTCGTTCGCGCCCGTGACGAGGTCGTGCAGACCTTCGAGAGAGCGGTCGACCACGACGTCGACTTTATCCGTAAGCCCGACGCCGCCTATAAAGCCGGGTACGATGCCGCTGTCCTCACGTATCGCGGCAGCGGGATGGATCTCGCGTTTGAGATAATTGCGCAGTTTGGTCTCGTTGACTTCGGTATCGCCGCGCACGAACACGACTATGTACTCGTCGGTATCGTTATAGGCGTACACCACCGCTTTTGCGGTGTCCTCCGGCTTTTTGCCGAGGAACGCGCAAACCTCTTCGATGGTCTTGGCATTCGGCGTAGCCACTTTGGTAAGCGGCGCGGGAGAGGTCTCCGCGTTCTTCGTTATGCACTCCGCCACTTCCATGTTGGCGCTGTAACCGCAGTCCGGGCAGATGACGAGGGTATCCTCGCCCACGTCGGTGAGCAACATGAACTCGTGAGAGACGCTGCCGCCCATCATGCCCGAATCGGACTTGACGGCGATGACGTTCTTCGCGCCCACGCGCTTAAATATCCGCACGTACGCTTCGTAAGCGCGTTCATAGTACTTTTCGAGGTCTTCCTGCGAGGTGTGGAAAGAGTACGCGTCCTTCATCGTGAACTCGCGCACGCGTATGAGCCCGCCGCGAGCGCGCGGCTCGTCGCGGAACTTGGTCTGCAGCTGGTATATCATGAAGGGGTACTGCGTGTACGATTTGGCGATATGGTCCGCCATGTGCACCGCAGCCTCTTCGTGTGTCATGCCCAGCACCATCTTGTTGCCGCCGCGGTCCTCGAAACGCACCATCTCGCTGCCTATGCTCGTATAGCGCCCCGAGCTCTGCCACAGCGACGCCGGCATTACTACCGGGAACAACACTTCCTGACCGTCTATACGGTCCATTTCCTCGCGTATGATCCGCTGGAGCTTGCGCGAGATGCGCTGCGCGGGCGGCAGAAGAGAATATATGCCGCTGGCGACGGGTTTCATGTACCCGCCCTTGGTCATGAGCACCTGGCTCTCTATCTGACTTTCGTCGGATACGTGTTTGAGTCTTTCTCCGAGAAGAACGCTTACTTTCATTATCTGCTCCGTTGATCGGTTATCGTGTATCGTTGTATGTTTTTCAGTCCGAAGGTCTTACTATGCCTATATGCCGTTCGAGGTTGAACACGCTCCACGGATATTCCTCGGGCGGGAACACGCGGAATATCATGCGCTTGTCCGTCGTCGGGTGACGGAAGGAAAGGTCGTAAGACCACAATGCGAGGTGCCCGTAAGGCTGGTCCTTGCCGTAGCGTATGTCGCCGTACACCGGGCAGCCTATCGTAGCCATCTGCACCCGTATCTGGTGGCTCCTGCCCGTGTATAGCTTTATATCGGCGAGGTACAGTCCTTCCTCTTCCCTTTCCTCTATGACGTTATAGTCGAGCACCGCTTTCTTCGCGCCCTCCGTCGTCATGGGGACGACGCGCACGGTATTGACCGAAGGATCTTTCATCAGCCAGTGCGTGAGCCGCGCACGCTTCTCGCCCGGGCGGGCGGAGAGCACCGCGAGGTACTTTTTACCGAAAACGCCTTCGCGTATCTGCTCGCTCAGCCGCGCAGCCGCCTTGCTCGTGCGCGCGAACACCATTACGCCGCCCGTGGGACGGTCGAGACGGTGCACGAGCCCGAGATAAACGTTGCCCGGTTTGGAGTACTTCTCCTTCACATGCTCTTTCATGAGAGACAGCATGTCGCCGTCGCCGGATACGTCGCTCTGACTGGGCACGCCCTGCGGTTTGACCGCGACCAGAACGTGATTATCCTCGTAAAGCACTTTGATGTCGTGATGATCCATTATCCTTCCGTTCTCCAAAGCCCCGTGCATCCGCAGGGCAGTTTTATCTCTCTGTCCTTCGTGGGCAGCGTGAGCTCGTAAGCGCTCGTTTTGCCGCCGGGAAGGTATACTTTCATGATGTTGTCGAGCACCGTGGGCTGCAGCCCGGTGGTGTACGAGTTGATGAGGAAGAAGAGAGGCTCGTCCGAAAGAAGTTCCGCCGCGTCCGAAACGAGCGCGCATATATTGTCTTCCAGCCGCCACATCTCTCCGCCCGGACCTCTGCCGTAAGAAGGCGGGTCCATGAGGATGGCGTCGTACCTGTTCCCTCTCCTTTTTTCGCGCGCGACGAACTTGGCGCAGTCGTCCACTATGTAGCGTATGCCGTCCGCCGGGCAGGAGGACAGGCGCGCGTTCTTTCCGCAGCGCTCCACCATGTTCTTCGCCGCGTCAACGTGCGTGACTTTCGCGCCCGCGGCAGCGAGCGCGACGGACGCGCCGCCCGTATAACCGAACAGATTAAGGACCGTCGGTCTCCCGCCGCGCGAAGCGACGAGCCCCGTCATCACGTCCCAATTATACGCCTGCTCGGGGAAAAGCCCCGTATGCTTGAATCCCATGGGGCGTATGAGAAAGGTCAGCCTGCCGTAACTCACCGTCCACTCTTCGGGCATGGCGCGGAGCTTCTCCCACCTGCCGCCGCCGCTCGACGAGCGCACATAATGCGCCGAGAGCGAGGGATACGTTTTAAGCTCGAAAGGCGCGTCCCATATAGCCTGAGGATCGGGGCGAAGGAGAACGACGTCTCCCCAGCGTTCCAGCTTTTCGCCGCCGCCCGTGGCTATTATCTCGTAATCCGTCCACTTTTCGGTCTGCATATATCCTCGGGGAAAATTTTATCAGTCGATGAATTTGGATATGTCCGACTTGCGGCACATGACCATGAGGCGCTCGGAAGCGTCGAATACATGGTCGGCGCCGGGGAGCGGCGTGAGCGTGCCGCCTTTCTGCTTGATCGCAAGGATATTGAGGTTGTATTTGGAACGCACGTCCTTGTCGCGTATCGTCTTGCCTTCCCAGCCCTTGGGCGTGGATATCTCGTATATCGCGTACTCGGGCGTGAGCTGCACGTAGTCGAACATATTGTTCGCGCTGTACAGCACCGCCGTGCGCTCCGCCACCTGCTTTTCGGCAAACACCACTTCGTCCGCGCCGTTGCGGAGAAGGAACTTCTCCTGGATCTCCGTGCTCGCGAAAGCGAGAACGTGCTTTGCGCCGTTCTCTTTGAGCAGAGACGTAGTCTGCAGCGACGACTGGAAATTCTCGCATATCGCCACCACGCAGAGATCGAAGTTATCTATGCCGATGCTCTCGAGCACCGATTCCTTCGTGGCGTCGCCTATGCGCGCCGTGGTGACGTACGGCATGATCTCGTTGACCTTGTCCTCGTTCACGTCCATTGCCATGACGTGGTTGCCGAGCTCGCCGAAGTCCTTCGCCAGGAATTTACCCAGCTTGCCCATGCCTATTATCAGTATGGATTTCATCCTTTATCCTCCTCGGAGGCGTCAGCCCCGTTTGGTATCGTTATCAGCCTATCCTTACGCTTTCCTGCGGCAGTATCGCCACGGGATCGGACGGAGCGCGGAAGCAGAGCATGAACGTCAGACAGCCCACGCGCCCGAGATACATTAGCATCGCGAGCACCACGAGCGAACCCGCTCCGAGATGCGGCGTTATGCCGAGAGTAAGCCCTACCGTACCTATGCCCGAAGCCACTTCGAACACGATATCCGTAAGCGACATTTCGTAAGGATTGCCCATCTCGAACAGGCATATCATTATAACGCCCACGATCGCCACCGAAAGATACATGGTGACGAACTGCGTAGCCGTTTTGATGTTCTCCTCGTCGATGCGTTTGCCGAACGCCTCTACGGAGTTCTTGCGCCGAGCGATGGAAAACAGCGACAGCACGAGAACCGCGAAAGTGTTCACCTTGATACCGCCCGCGGTGGAGCCCGAAGCTCCGCCTATGCACATGAGTATTATCGTAAGGAACACCGTGACCAGCCGCACGTTGTTGAGATCGAGCACGTTGAACCCCGCCGTCCTCGGCGATACCGCGGTAAAGAAGGAGGAAAATATGCGCTCGGTTATCGTAAGATCCGTCTCCGCGCACATGATGATGAGCGTGGGGATGATGATGAACGCCGCGGTCGTGACGAGCACGATCTTGGTATGCAGACCGTAACGCGAAACGTGATGTCTGTTTTTCCTTATATCGTGCCAGACGAAAAAGCCCAGTCCGCCGATAATGATGAGCAGCGGCACGGTGAGGCACACTACGGGATTTCCCGAGAACTCGGTGAGCGAAATGAACTCGCCGTTCCCCCGCCCGCCCATAAGGTCGAACCCCGCGTTACAGAATGCGGACACCGCGGTGAACACCGCCACCCATACGCCTTCCGCGCCCAGCTCAGGCACGAAAGCGAAACAGAGCACGCCCGCGCCTATCGCCTCGCAGATGAACGTACCGCCGAGTATGGTACCCGTCAGCCTGCCCATGCCGCCCAGCTCGGGCGCCGCCACGGCTTCCTGCATGACGGTGCGGCTTTTAAGACTTATCTTTTTACCCGAAAGGCGCAGAAAAGCAAATACGAACGTCATGAAGCCCACGCCGCCCGTCTGTATCAGGATGAGTATCACTATCTGCCCGAACAGCGACCAGTGCGCATTGGTGTCCACGGAAATAAGCCCCGTCACGCAGGACGCGGAAACGGTGGTGAACATCGCGTCGATGAACGGCGTGACCTCGCGCGTTTTGGAAGATATCGGCAATATGAGCAGTATCGTTCCCACCGCGATTATCGCGAGAAACCCGAGTACGAGCAGTCTTGCCGGTGTCATGCGTATTTTTCTCACTGATAGGACTATCCTTTACACCGCAACCCGTTATCGCGGTATAGAAGCATTATACCACAGTATAAACCTATTTGCAACTTTTTTGTCCGGGAATTTTCAAGCAGCCGACGCCGCGGATCATGTTGCGCGGCGCATTTTAGTAGCCGAGCCGCATAAGCGGCGAACGCTACCCGGATGAAACGAGTGAAACATAACGCGGCAAGCAGGCGGTACATCTCATCATGTCAGTTATACTCACTTTCACCCGGCTCGCGGATCGCCGCTTTGCGGCTCACCGCGCTCGCCACCCTCTCCGGGGCAACCGTAGAGGGCAATAATAAAGAACGCGCCTGCGGCGCGAAATAAATTCGGATCGATGTGAACCTTACTCCTGCCCAGAAACAAAAGACGGCAGAGGATGCCGCTCAGGCGAACAACAGTCGAGGGAGCGTACTTCTGTCGGTGAAGCCGATAGGGCAAGCCGGAGTACGTGACCGAGAACGTAGTCCGCATCAGCGGTATTATATGCCGTCCGCCAAACTTAAAAAGAGCGGATAAAGGCAAGCCCTTATCCGTTCTTTTTAAGTCCTATGGTTACCTGTTCTCCGTTGACGTCCCAATCCTTTACGTGCTCCGGCGCGTCGGTCATGCCGTCGCCGAGGACGTCGGAAAGGATATCCGCTTTGTACTTCTCCGCCGCGGCGAGCACCACGGGGCTGCCGGAGAGAGAGACGAGTATGTGGTCGGTCACTTCGAAACCGCTCTCCTTGCGCATGGTCTGTATCTTGCTTACCAGCTCGCGCACATAACCCTCTTCGCGGAGCTCGGGAGTGATCTCGCAATCGAGCACCACGGTGAACCCGTTATCCGACTGAGAGGCGTAACGCCCGCCCGAGGATGCGGAAATGAGCATATCCGATTCGGCAAGGCTCACCTTTTCGCCGTTTACGTCGAAGTCGTAAGTACCGCCGCCGCGCACCGCCGCGACCGCTTCCGCAGGATGTGCGGAGAGCTGCGCGCGTATGCCGCCGAGCAGCTTGCCGTATTTGGGTCCGACGGTCTTGAGCTGAGGTTTTACCTCGTAAGTGATATACTCTTCCGCGCTGCTCGCGTACTCGACGCTCTTTACGTTCAGTTCACCTTCGAGCACGGCGGCAAGCTCTTCGTCGAGCTTCTCGGCTACCGAGCCGCAGAGTATGAGGCGGGACAGCGGCTGGCGGTTCTTTATCGCCGCGCCGTTGCGAGCCGCTCTGCCGAGGTTGGCTGCCGCGAGCACGAGCTCCATACCGCGCTCGAGGTCTTTGTCCATCATGGTCTCGTCCGCCTTCGGATAGTCGCACAGATGTACGGACTCGGGTGCGGAAGGATCGACGCCCGCCACTATGTTGCGGTATATCGTTTCGCTCATGAAGGGGATGAAAGGCGCCGTGAGACGAGCAAGCGTTTCCAGAACGGTGTACAGCGTCATGTACGCGGCTTTCTTGTCTTCCGTCATTCCCCCGCCCCAATACCTCTCGCGGCAGCGGCGGACGTACCAGTTGGACAGCTCGTCGACGAACGACTGTATCTCGCGCGCCGGCTCGGTTATCTTGTACTCGTCCAGGCACTTGTCGACGTATGCGACAAGCGAATTGAGGCGCGAGAGCACCCACTTATCCATGAGCGACAGTTTGCAGTCCGCAAGTTTGTACTTCGTGGGATCGAACTTGTCTATCTCGGCATACAGCACATAGAAGCCGTAAGTGTTCCAGAGCGTGCCGAGGAATTTACGCTGCACTTCGCTTACCGCTTCGCCGTAGAAGCGCGAAGGCAGCCAGGGATTGGATATCGTATAGAAATACCAGCGCACGGCGTCCGCTCCCTGCTTGCCGAGGATCTCGAAGGGATCGACGACGTTGCCGAGGTGCTTGCTCTGCTTGATGCCGTTCTTATCCAGCACGTGCCCGAGCACGATGCAGTTTTTGAACGGCGCTTTGCCGAACATCAGCGTGGACACCGCTTCGAGAGTGTAGAACCAGCCGCGCGTCTGATCCACGGCTTCGCTGATGAAGTCCGCGGGGAAAGTCTCGTCGAAAAGGTCCTTGTTCTCGAACGGATAATGGTACTGAGCGAAAGGCATGGAGCCCGAATCGTACCAGCAGTCGATGACTTCGGGCGTGCGGTGCATGGTGCCGCCGCAGGAGCATTTCCACGTCACTTTATCGACGTAAGGCTTATGCAGCTCGATATCCTCTTTGAGACCGCCCTTTTCGCGCAGCTCTTTGCGGCTGCCTATCGCTTCCATCTTGCCGCACTTGTCGCATATCCATACGGGGAGCGGCGTGCCCCAATATCTTTCGCGGGAAAGTCCCCAGTCGATGACGTTTTCCAGGAAGTTGCCCATACGTCCCGAGCCTATGCCGGGCGGTATCCAATTGACGGTATCGTTATTCGCCACGAGCTCGTCGCGGAGAGCGGTCATCTTGATGAACCAACTCGAACGCGCGTAGTACAGCAGCGGCGTGTCGCAACGCCAGCAGAACGGATAGCTGTGCATGAATTTGAGGCGGGACTGCAGCAGACCGCGCTTTTCGAGATCCGCCATGATAGGCGCGTCCGCGTCCTTGCAGAACATGCCCGTCAGCTCCCCGCAGCCTTCCGCGAACCTGCCGTCGGGGCCTACCATCTGCACGAAAGGCAGATCGTACTTCCTGCCGACTTTGCTGTCGTCCTCGCCGAACGCGGGCGCGATGTGAACGACGCCCGTACCGTCGGTGAGAGTCACATAATCGTCGCAGGTGACGTAATACGCCTTCTCGCCCGCTTTGAGTTTATAAAACGCAAACAGCGGCTCGTATTCGGTACCTTCGTATTCGGCGCCCTTTTTGACGCTTATCGTCTTATACTCGCCGAAATGCTTGTCGACGAGCGCGGTCGCGAGGATGTAACGCACGCCGCCGCACTCTATCTCGCTGTAATCCTCTTTCGCGTTCATGCAGAGCGCGACGTTGGAAGGCAACGTCCAGGGCGTGGTCGTCCACGCGAGGATATAAGTGTTCTCTTTGCCCTTTACCTTGAAGCGGGCGGTACACGACGTCTCTTCCACGTCGCGGTAACCCTGCGCCACCTCGTGCGAGGCGAGCGCCGTGCCGCAGCGCGGGCAGTAAGGCACTATCTTATAGCCCTTGTATATGAGACCGCGGTCGAATATGCTTTTGAGGCTCCACCACTCGGACTCGATGTAGTTGTCGTCGTAAGTGATGTAGGGGTGCTCCATGTCCGCCCAATAGCCGACCATGTCGCTCATCTGCTCCCAGAGCCCCTTATACTTCCATACGCTTTCCTTGCACTTCTTGATGAACGGCTCTATGCCGTACTTCTCGATCTGCTCTTTGCCGTCCATACCGAGAAGCTTTTCCACCTCGAGCTCGACAGGCAGACCGTGGGTATCCCAGCCCGCTTTGCGCAGCACATGATAACCCTTCATCGTCTTGTAACGCGGTATGATATCCTTCATCACGCGCGTAAGGACGTGACCTATGTGCGGCTTGCCGTTTGCCGTCGGCGGACCGTCGTAAAAGGAAAATTCCTCTCCGCCCTCGCGGGAGGTTATGCTCTTCTTAAAGATGTCGTTCTTCTTCCAAAACTCGTTCACGCGCTTTTCGCGGGAGACGAAATCCAGGCTGCTGTCTACTTTTTCATACATATCGGCTTATCCGTCCCGAAATACAGTTAAAAATATATATAAAGATTTTATGCAAATTTTGTCTTTTTGTCAACCGTTTTGCTTCACAGCAGGCAAAAATACACGCCGCATATCATAAAAACGCTGCCCGCGAGCACGAAAAGGTGCCAGATCGCGTGGTTGTAAGGGATCTTGTCTATCTTATAAAACGGCACGCCCGCCGTATACGCCACCCCGCCCGCGAGCAGCAGCAGGAACGCGGGAACGCCTATCGCGAGCACGAGATGATATATCCTGAGTATTATCATCCAGCCCATCACGATGTAAGCGATGAGCGTGAACACCTTGAACTTCTCCACGCTCACGCCGTTCAGCGCTATCACGACTATCGCGAGCACTCCGACCACGGAAGATATGACTATCCCCCATACCGCGTCCGCCGGCTGCGAAGTGCCGCGGTTTATCAGCCCCACGATACAGTACACGAGGTACGAGCCCGCGATGAGCACGGCTATCGAGCAATGGTCGAAACGGCGCATGACCGCCCTTGCTGCGGTACCCGCTCTGCAGCCGTGGTATATCGCGCTCATGATGTACGCGAGCAGCAGCGAGAACGTGAATACGGATACGCCGGCTATAGCCGAAGGTCCGTATTCTCCGTTATAAACGCCCAGCGACGCCCTGACTATCATGAGCACGCCGAAAACGCCGCATACCGCCGCGCCGAAGATATGCGTCGCTATATTCAGCCGCTCCTCCGCGGGAGAATATACCTTCTCCGCGCGGACGCGCTTTTGTTTGCCGGCTTCTCTGCCGACAGGTGCGGTGGTGTTCATTCGTCCTCCCCGCATCATCTTCCCGCCGTCCCCTCGTCCGCTTCGCGGACATACGACAAACCGCCGCGCAGGCTGACCGCGCCCGCGCGGACGGCAGTACACGCTTATATCACTTGACTACTTTTTCCAGATACTCGACGAGGCTGCCGACGGTCTCGAGCGACTCGACGACGTCGTCGGGTATCGTGATGCCGTACTCCTGTTCGAGCGCGAACAGCAGTTCGACTACGGTAAGGGAATCCGCGCCGAGATCGGTACGGATATTGGTATCCATGGTTATGGCGGACTTATCCACCTTGAGGTACTCGGACAGTTTGTCCACTATCTTTTCGAACATGATCTTCTCCTTATCTACGTTTTGACCATTATAACATTTCCCCGCGCGTTTGGCAAGCGGGATAAAGCAATAATTTGAGTTTACGCTTTTTTCGTCACCGCGCATCCGTTGCCCGCAAGCGTTACTTCCCCGCCGCCCGAGAGCGTGAGTTTTATCGCCGAGGAGGTATCCTCCGTTTCCGTCAGGCGATAGCCGTCGTAGAACATGACCATGATATCCGCGTAAGACATGCCGCGCACGTCCGTGCCGTCTATCGCCGTTATCGTTTCGCCGCCTTTAAGCGGAGAGTATCCGCCCGCGCCCGTAACGAACAGTCCGTTTTCCGTGATACGCGCGGAAAAACCGATGTCGTGATAATACCTTACCGTACCGCCGTTTTCGGTACTTGCGCCCCAATCGTTATATCTGCCGTAGAATACGAGATCGTAGTCCGTGCCGTTATCGGCAAGGAACAGACGGTAATAATTCCCGCTGCCCGAAAGGTCAACTTCCTTGCCTCTCTCGTTCAGGCTGCCGTAGCCCTCGCAGAAAGTCCCGTCTATGACCGCGGCTTCGTACACGGCGTAAGCGATACGCGCGTCCACTCCGTAATAGTGCGAAGAATCTTCCGAACGGTATGCGCCTACGCCGATGATGTTGCCGCGCTTATCCATGATCGGGCAACCGCTCATGCCGCTTTCCACGCTGCACGTATACTCGACGACGGGAACGCTCTTGCCGTCGGGAAGACCTTCGTCGTGCATGCCGGGAGCGTACCAACCGAGGCGGTAAGCGTCCGCCACCGCGTCCGCGGTCACGGTCTTGCCGTCGTCCGTGATCAGTTTCCCGCGACCGTGCTCGTTTCCCGTAGACCACGCGCCCTTTCCCTCTTCCGCCGCGACGAAGGCTTCGGCGGGGATGGTATCGTACTCGGCGTCACCCGTTTCCCAGCATATCACCGCGATATCGTGGTACTCGTAATAGCCGACGAGCTCTGCCGTGCGCTCATCCGCTCCGCTGCCCACGGTAAGCCCGTCGGGCGCGTCCGTCACCACGTGGTAATTGGTGAGAGCGTAGGTGTATCGTTCGTCCGAACTCACGACGAAACAGGTGCCCGAAACGCGTTCGTCCGCCGAATCGATATGCTCGACGACGAGCACGTTGCTCCTCCGCGCTTCCACCTCTTCGGGAGTGCCGCCGCATGCCGTGAATGCAAACAATGCCGCGAGCAATGCGAGCGCCGCGCAGACGGCGCGCATGATGTGTTTTTTTACGGTCATGATATCAGCCTCTCGTTATGTGCCCGCTGCCCGAGTAGTATGCGGGCAGGTCGTAGCCGCGCACTTCCGTCCAGTCGATGGGCGACATGCCTTGAGCTTCGAGGAACGCATTCGTCCGCGAGAACGGACGCGAACCGAAAAATCCGTTATACGCGCTGAGCGGCGAAGGGTGCGCGCTGGCTATCACGCAATGCCTCGGCGCTATATATGCGCGTTTCTTCTGCGCTTTGGCTCCCCACAATATGAATACGAGCGGTTTTTCGCGCGCGCCGAGTTTTTGTATGATGAAGTCGGTGAACGTCTGCCAGCCGCACGCCGAATGAGCGTCCGACTGACCCGCGCGCACGGTGAGCGTGGCGTTGAGAAGCAATACTCCCTGCTTCGCCCAACCCGTCAGTTCGCCGCTCGCGCCGCTCATGTCGACGCCGAGATCGCTCGAAAGCTCCTTATAGATATTGACGAGCGAAGGCGGCAACTTCACGCCGCTGCCCACCGCGAACGCCAGACCGTTCGCCTGCCCCGGGTTGATATACGGGTCCTGCCCGACGATGACCACCTTGACTTCAGCGAACGGCACGTATTTAAGCGCGGCGAAGATAAGCGAGCGCGGCGGATATACCGTATACTTTTCGTACTCGCTTTCCACGAACGCCATGATATCGCGGAAGTACGGCTTGTCCGTCTCCTCCGCGAGCACCTCGTCCCAATCGTTTCCTATCTTAAGATCCATACCGAAATTTTAGCAGTATTTATCCGTTTTTGCAAGTGTTTTACGGTCAGAGACCATTTCTTTCGGCAAAAAGGAAAAGTCACGCACATGAGGCTACATTAAATACCGCGATGCGGCACTTCATCATAGGCTCCTGCGCGCATATGCCACGCTCAGCAGTATTCGCAGCAGACGACAAGCTCCTATGCGTATACGCACCGCTCAGCAATATTCGTAGCGAAACCGCGAGATTTTCGGATGGAAAGGCACGTTCTCGGAAGCGAGCGAAGCGGCAAGCGGTCGGTCCTTACAGACGGTAAGTTACCCGCTCCCGACGGGATGCACTTGCTTCGTACCTTGGCAGCTTAACTTGCCGCACCGCAAGGTGCTGACCCCGCGGCGACTCCGAAACGTGGTCCTTAGCATTCGGCAACCGACAGACTTTCGACGGAAAACGCTTGCTTCGTACCGCAACAGCTCGGTCAGCCGCGGTGCTGACCGCCCAGCCGCGCTTTTCGCGTGTAGACGAAGCGCACGGCGCGAGCCGAGCGGTAGTAATGCGTAAGGAATATCTATTCGTCCGGGAATTTGGGCGTGTTGGGCGGGCAGGAAGCTCCGTTGTTCGCCGAGCCCGTCAAAAGCGCCATGATCATCATGGTATTGAGCGTGCCCGTAACGCCGTCTTCCTTATCGTTCATAAGGAGCAGCATGAGCAGGAGCAGTCTGAAGATATCGCCGTTATCCGTCACATAACCCTTATATGCGCGGTTTTATGCGCGTGTGAATGTGTTATCATGTTTTTATGATAATAAGAGAAGATCATCCGTTCGGGATGCAAAGAAGAACGAGCCTGCTCGACCCGCGGGCGGAAGCTCTCGTGGTAAAGTACCTGCCGCCGCCCAACGAACTCGAGGATACGGCGGAGATCTTTGCCGCGCTCGCAGACACGGGCAGGCTGCGGATAATATCCGCGTTGTCCGTCTGCGAAATGTGCGTGAACGATATGTCCGTACTGCTCGCCGTCAATCAGACTACCCTTTCGCACCAGCTGCGCATATTGCGCGCCGCAGGTCTCGTCAAATGCAAGAAACAGGGCAAAGTCGTTTTCTATTCCCTCTCCGGCACATCCGTTCCCGAAATGATGCTGCTCGCCACCCGATGTCTGCAATAGGACAAAACGGATAACGCGGGCGGCGATAGTTTACACTCCGAAACGGCAGGCGGCATTATGCGCCGTTATAAAGAAAAAGAGCGGCAAGCCGCTCTTTTTACTCATGTAAATCTTTTTACTCATGTAAATTATTTGCCGAAGTAACGCTTGAGAAGACCTTCGAAAGCCTTGCCGTGACGCGCTTCGTCGCGAGCCATCTCGTGGACGGTGTCGTGGATGGCGTCGAGACCGAGCTCCTTTGCCTTCTTGGCAAGCATCGTCTTGCCCGCGGTAGCGCCGTTCTCAGCGTCTACGCGCATCTCGAGGTTCTTCTTGGTGGAATCGGTAACGACTTCGCCGAGCAGCTCCGCGAACTTAGCCGCGTGCTCCGCTTCCTCGTAAGCCGCCTTCTCCCAATAAAGACCGATCTCGGGATAGCCCTCTCTGTGAGCGACGCGCGCCATCGCGAGGTACATGCCCACCTCGGTGCACTCGCCGTTGAAATTCTCTCTGAGACCTTCGATGATCTCTTTATCTACGCCCTTGGCTACGCCGACAACGTGCTCGGACGCCCACGACCTCTCGCCTTCTACCTGAGCGGTGAATTTGGAAGCGGGAGCCTTGCACTGAGGGCAATGCTCGGGAGGATTCTCTCCCTCGTACACATATCCGCAAACCTGGCAGACCCATTTTTTCATGATGTTCTCTCTCCTTTTCGTTTTTATGCGTATCATTGCTTAATGATAATCATTACTAATTATTATACACATCAAGAAAATTTTGTCAAGCGTTTTCGGGGCGCGGGAGAGAGGAAAAGAATAAAATATACAGAGAGATATTTACGTTTTACCAAGGAGGACATACCATGGGATATTTCCCCGACTGCGCGTATATACGCGAGGAATGCGCGAACGAGTATTTTACCGAAAAAATAAAGAAATGCAGATGCGCACCGCCAAAACCGCCGGCATGCGAACGTTACCGCCCGACGTGCGCGCCGTGCGACGTTCTGCGGCTCGCGCTCATAACGGAGCTGCTTTGCCGCTTATTATAGCCAGCAGCCTGCGGGCGACGCCGTCCGCGCCGTCGTACACCCGGCAGTGTATATACGGCGACAGGTGCGCGTAATGCGAACAGCCCGTGACAACGGCGGAATAGCCGCGGTATTTGGCGAGCGTGCGCCGCGCAAGGGCGTGCAGAGCGGACGGACAGCCGTAAGCGCGTTCGACATCCGATGCGAGAGTACGTTCGGCGCCCACTATCACCCGCGGCGGATACGACTTATGCCGAACGGTGGCGGGCGTTGCGAGGAGCAGCACCTTGCCGCGTTCGGCGGCGAGAGCTGGAGCCACGGCAGGTTCCAGACCGATCACGGGAACGTCCGTATACTTTGCCCGCAGGAAAGGAGCGGCGACGGCGGTCGCGGTGTTACATGCGATGACGATGATGCCGCACCCCGCGCCGAGCAGAGCGGATACGCAGCGATCGGCGGCGGAGATTATCTCTTCGTCGCTCTTTTCGCCGTAAGGAGCGTCGGACGCGTCGTCCATATAGACGTAAGACGCGCGGGGCAACAGCCGCTTGCACGCAGCCATGACGGTCAACCCGCCCACCCCGCTGTCGAAAAGACCTATGCGCATACATATTATATATGCGCGGGATGAGCGCTACGCGAACGCAAGCGAGAGCGGAGACGACGGTCACATGAACGGACGGAGGCGTTCTATCGCTCCGGCAAGCAGCTCGGCGGCGTCTTTGACATAGATATCCACTTCTTTGGGTGTGACGATGAGAGAATCGCAGCCTTCGTCGTCGCCGCCCGCTTCGCGGATGATAGTGGACGCATACACGACGAGCGGGATCCCCACGCCTATCACCTGCGCGCCCAGCGTTTCGCGGGTAAGCGGGCGCTTATGATTGGATACGCCGCTGCCCGGAGTGATGCCCGCGTCACACAGCTGGATCACGGTGCCGAGACGGGACGTCGCCGCGGCGGCGAGGCTGTCCACCGCGATGACGAGAGTGGGGCGCACGCGCTCGCATACCCCCTTGACTACATCGTAGCTTTCTATGCCCGTTATGCCCGGAACGCCGGGCGTGACGCACATCACTCCCCCGCCCGTGCGCAGCGCGTTACACGTCTCCGCGCCGAGAGCGTCCGCCGTCATCTGCGTATTGCCGAGCCCCGCCACGAGCACGCGCGAGCAATCGTCGGCAAGGTCGCGCAAAGCGCCCGCTACGGCTTCGGCAGCGCGGCGGCGCGCATCGCCGTCGCCGTCCGTCACGGCAGATGTTTCCACCGTTATATACCTGCCCTTCCGCCTGCCGTAACGCTCGGCAGCGGCGGCATCGAGCACCGTTTCGCTTATGCGGCAAACGCCGTCGAAACGGGTGCGGCTCACGCCCGCAAATTCGCTTGCAAGGTCCGTTCTGGGAAAATTTTTCATATTATCGGTATTTTACTCAAAAAAAGCGGGATTATTTGCTTGATTTACTTTTATATTTGTGATAAAATTAAGCGGTTAAACAAAGAAATACGACTCAGGAGAAAAATCGTGCCCAATATCAAGTCTGCAAAGAAAAGAGTACTCGTGACCGAGAAGAAAACTCTCGAAAATAAGATGCTGCGCTCCAAGATGCGCAACGCCGTAAGAAAGTTCAACGACGCCATCGACACGCTCAAACTCGAAGAAGCGGAGAAGATGCTCCCCGCCCTCATGAGCGTTATCGACGACGCAGCGAGCAAAGGCGTTATCCATAAGAACACCGCGGCAAACAAGAAGTCCCGCCTTTCCGCGCGCCTTTCGGGCGTAAAGAGCGGCAAGATCGTCATCGACATCAAGAAAGACAACAAGACGATCGCTGCGGAAAAAGCTCAGGCAGCCCGCGAGAAAGCGGAAGCCGAGCGCGCCGAGGCTCTGAAGAAGATGCAGGAAAAGGCTGCCGCAAAGGAAGCCGAGAAGAAAGCCAAGGAAGAGGCTGCCCTCGCCGCCAAGAAGGAAGCGAAGAAAGCCAAGAAGGCAAAGAAAGACGCAGAATAAAATCTTATACCAATAAACGTTGCGGACGAGTCCCCTGTCGGGACTCGTCCTTTTACTTTGCGCGGAGCTATCGCTCGGCTCTCGCCGTGCGCTTCGTTTACACGCGAAAAACGCGGCTCCATATTCCGAAAAATTTTTAAGGTGATTTCAATTTGAAATCACCTTAAAATATTTTTCCTCATATCAGACGCGAAAAGCGCGGCTTTTCGGCGCTAAGACGCGTTTTCGGGTCGGCATGGGGAACCCCTATGCCGACCGCTTCCGCTACCGCTCGCTCCGAGAAACGCGTCTTATCATCCGAAAATCTCGCGGTTTCGCTACGAATTCCGCTATTCGGGGTGTATGCGCGCAGGGGCTTAAAAATAAGTGCCGCGCGGGAGCGCGGTCATCATAATAGCCGTCCCCTGAGGCAGAGGAAGGTGGCGAGCACGAAGCGTAAGCAGCTGCGAGCCGGAAGGGGTTGAAGTTTGTTTTATGAACGGGCAGGATATAAACGGTAAAGCTCGTACATTTATTCTGCCTCAACCCCTATCGCCCCATGCGGGGCACTTCCCCCTGCCTCAGGGGGCAGCTTTATTCCTTGCGCACCGCTATCGCTCGCTTCGCGTGCGCTTCGGTCAGACGCAGTCCGCACCGTCTTTTTCGTTATAAACCGCGTTTTCGGGTCGGCGCAAGGTATCTTAGCGCCGACCATTTCCGCATCCGCTCATTCCGAAAACGCGGTTTCTACCTAAAAAATCCGATGCGTCTGCTGCGAATTCTGCTACTCGAAGCTTATGTGTAAAAAAGCAAGAAATATCGCGCGACGTCATCGACGTGCGCGCCCTCTTTTTACGGGAAACCGGCGGAGGAACAACCGCAGTATTCGCAGAAAATGCGTCGTATTTTTGAGGATAGAATCGCGTTTTCGAAGCGGGCGGAAGCGACAAGCGGTCGCCGCAGGGTGACCCCGCGGCGACTCGAAAACGCGGTTATAGACCAAAAAGACGGCAGCGTTTTCGTCAAAAATAACGAAAAATATTTCAAACGGATTTTAAGAAAAAATCCGTTTGAAAATTTTTCGGAATAAAGATGCATACAGGCGCCCGGGCGATGTCCGAACGCCTGTATGCATTACGAATGGGTTGTAGGGGTCACTTTAATACGGTCTTGCCGGACTCGTGCCTAACTTTAAGCACGCGACGGATCACGAAGAATATCCATACGCCGAGACCGATGAGCATGAGCGCTTCTATACCCACGATTATCCATACCCAGCCGTAGCTGAGCACTACGGAGCACTGCGTTATATCTACCGGCTCGCCGCCCGCTTCGAGACGTGCGGTCTCGGTGGATACGTAAGTATAGAGGATGTTCTTGCATGCCTGCTTCGCGTAATGGAAGTATGTGTCGCTGCTCTTATCCGCATGATTGAGATCGACACGGTGCAGCCACAGATCGTTACCGGCTTTGAGACCGAGGTTGACCGGCATGTACGAGCCTACCCAGTCGGTTATCACCGAGCCTTCGAAGCCCCACTCTCCGCGCAGGACGTCCGTCATGAGCGCACGGCTGCCCGCCACCCACGTAGCGCCTATACGGTTCATGCTGCTCATAAGCGCATTGCCGTCGGCACGCTTGAGAGCGATCTCGAAAGGCTTGAGGTATATCTCGCGCAGGCTCTGCTCGGTGAGCCACACGAACAGACCTTCACGGTGAGATTCGTTCTCGTTGGCGGCGAAATGCTTGAGGTAGCAATACATGCCCTCGTCCTTCGCACCCTTTATCGTCTCCCCCGCCATGACGCCGGAAAGCAACGGGTCTTCGCTGTAATACTCGTAGTTACGTCCGCCGAAGGGACTGCGGTGCAGATTGGCGGAAGGCGCGTACCAGCCCCACACGCCCGCGTTGCGCGCTTCCTCGCCTACCTTGGCGCCGAAGTCGTATGCGAGCTGCTTGTTCCACGTCTGCGCGAGTATCGTCTCGTTGGGATACGCGACGAAGTTGCAATGCTTGTCGCCCGCTTCGCGGGTATTGAGCCCCGTAGGTCCGTCGAAGTCGATGACCATCGGTTTGCCCACGCTTGCGACCTCAGCGGTCTTGAACGCGCCGTCGGTGATGAGCTCCGTCATTTCCGACTTGCTCATCTGGCTGACGAGCCGATCCCACATCGGGTCGTCGTAATCCTTGCCTATGAGGTCGGCTACCGTAAGACTTCCGCCCTTGCCGAGTTCGGGAGCCGTTATGCCCTCTTCCTCTGCGGCGCCGTCATCCCACGATATCTCGATGGCTTCCTTCGTCGCGGCACGCGCGGGCTGTTTTTCGGGGAACGTGCCCTCGAAATCGCTGCGGCTCATGTACTCGGGAGCCACCGTCTCTTTCGAACCGTCGATGGGAACGCAGCCCTCTTCGACGTCGTCGCCCGTGAAGCGATTGGTCACTTCAAGCCCGTCGGGATTGGAGCGGTCGTGCGTGTAGTTATGCGCCTCGCCCGAGAGCGTATATACAAGCTCTGCGGAGTACTTGCCCGTTTCGTCCTGCACGACGGGATCGTTGTATGGATCACAATGCGCGTCGCGACTTATCCTCAGCGTATACTCGCCGGGATCGAGCTCGTAACCGGTATGATCGTTGCTGTTATCGCCATACGCATCGTAAGACGCCATGTCCTGAACGTACAGTTCGAGCTGCACGGTGCCTTTTTCGTCCGGCTGCAGGACGTCCGTCTTGGCGAAGTCGCCGAGAACGACGTGCGCTTTTTCTATCTCCGAGCCGTTGGTCGTTTCGTCGCCGTAAGGCGCGGAGTAGTAAAGTTCCACTACATCCTTGCCCGCAACGTCGCCCGTGTTCGTCACTTCCACGGTAACGGTTATTTTGCCGTCGACGGGAAGCGCGCCGGGAGCGTTATCCACGCTCGTGATACGCCACTCGAAATCGGTATACGACAAGCCGTAACCGAAGGGATATACGACATTCTCTTCGTACCACGCGTCGCCGCTGCCCGCTTCCTCTTTGTTCATATCCGCGTAGGCGGTCTCGTAATAGCGGTAACCGACATAGATATCGTCGGTATAATCCACATACCACGAATGATAGTTATAGTTGCCGCCAGCTTCGCTGCTGTAAGACAGTACGCCCTGGTCGGTGGACGTAGCGAACGAAGGCGAAGCGGTGAAGTCCGCCGCAAAAGTGTCTGCCGTTCTGCCCGAAGGGTTTATCTCGCCCGAAAGCACGTCGATGACCGAACGGACGCCGGTAAGTCCCGTCGTGCCCACGAGTATGCAGGAATCTATGCCGAGCTCTTCTTCATTAAGGAAACCGAGCTCCATGGCGTTGCAGATATTGAGCACCACGATAACGTTGTCGCACGCTTCGCTTGCCGCCTGTATCATCTCGCGCTCCTCGGTGGAAAGCTCGAGGTAGTGACGGGTATCATCCGTTATCTCGGTATCGTCGCCGTTTATCTGAGGCTGCTTGGTCTGTTTTGCGATCAGGTCGTTGCCTTCGCCGCCCACTCTGCCGAGCACCACGAGCGCGGTATCCGAGAACTCTTTGGCGTTATTTATCACCTCGTCGGTATAATAGTCCTTGCCCGGCTCGTGCAGACGGAATTTTTTGGTATTGCCGATATCGATATCGCCGCGCTTCTCGTCCCACTCGCTGCCGTATGCGTAAGCCTTCTGCGCGAAGAATTCGGTATACATATCCCTGAGATCGGTATTGTATGCGATCTTCGCTTCATCCAATGCTTCGTAAAGCTTCATCTTTTGGAGCTGGGTGTTGGAGAAGCCGGAGCCGTAACCGCCCGCGATCCAGTCGATGGACGCCCAGCCGAACACGTTCACCTTACTGCCTTCGCCGAAGTTCTCGAGAGGAAGGGACTTCTTGCCCGAATCCTCGTCGATGACATCGTTTTTAAGAAGGACTATACCGTCGCCGACGATCTTCTCGCCGAGGGCGCGGCCTTCGTCGATTATCCCCTGCGTGCGCTCGTTCTCCACGAAGCCGTAACCGTGCATGACTATGCTTATCAGTTCCGCCCACGCGGACGCCGCCACGATCAGCGCTATCATCACCGCGAGCAGTACCACCATAAAGGGCACGTTCAGAGCGAGATAGACCTTGTTGGACATTTTCTTTTTCATCGTCATCTCTCCATACGTCATTTTCCGCCTTGTATCCGCGCCGCAAAACGCGTTTCAAGCGGTATCTGCCGAGAGTATAACGCGACCGTTAAACAAGGTCAATACCTATCTTCCAAACTGCACGAATATTACCTATTTTGCAGCGGCGAAAAACCTTAAATAAAAAAATCATTTTTCATTTAAGGTTTTTCGCCGTTGCCGCCGGACGAAATATCCGTCCTCTTTTCGGCGCGAAGGCACGTTCTCGGGGTGCCGCAGGGGCGCTGCGGCACCCCGAGAACGCGGTTATATACCAAAAAGACGGCTGCGTTTTTGACTGACGCCGCGCAAGGAAAAGGGGAACGGCGGAGGTGCTGACTCCGCCGTTCCCTATTCCCTTTATTCCCACGGCATATCGATGCCTGTGAGGCGAATTTATGCCGCGCCGCGACGGCGCGTTGATCATCAGCCGACAAACTCGTGATAGAGCGCGGCGATGGATCTGTCGTAGTCTTCGTTCTCCACGGCGATGATGATGTTCATCTCGCTGGAGCCCTGGTCGATCATGCGGATATTGACGTCCGCATTATACAGGCTGCCGCAGACGCGGGAAGCCGTACCCTTGGTGCTCATCATGCCGTGACCGACGACGGCGATGAGCGAAAGCCCTTTATGCACCTCGATGGTGTTGAGGTGGCAGCGGTCGCGTATCTCCATGATCGTCTCTTCGAGCACCTCGTCGGTGAGCCCGGCGGGATCGAGGATAAGCGTGACCGTGTCTATGCCCGTAGGCATATGTTCGAGGCGGATGTTGTGTTCGACGAGCACGTCGAGCAGAGTGCGGCAGAAGCCTATCTCGGAGTTCATCATCTCCTTCTGGATGAATATCCCCACGAAATCCTTCTTGCCCGCGATGCCCGTGATGACATTCCCGCTGCGCTTGTATCTGCCGCTCTCGAGATCCTCGTAGCACACGATCATCGTGCCCTTAGCCGACGGATTGAACGTGTTGCGGATGTTTATGGGTATGCCAGACTTGTTGACCGGGAACACCGCCTCGGGATGCAGCACGCTCGCGCCCATGTACGCCAGCTCGCGCAGCTCGCGGTAAGTGAGCATCTCGATGATGCGGGGGTTTTTGACTTTACGCGGATCGCAGACCATGAAACCGTCCACGTCCGTCCAGTTTTCGTATACCGAGGCGTTCACCGCCTTGGCGACTATCGCGCCGGATACGTCCGACCCGCCGCGCGAGAACGTCTTTATCCTGCCGTCCGCGCCAGTGCCGTAAAACCCGGGAACGACGGCGCGCATCGCGACGCGCAGACGCTCGGAAGCGAGCCGCTGGGTAAGATCGTCGTCCAGCTTGCCGTCCGCGCCGAAACGTACTATGTCCGCCGCGTCCACAAAATCGTAACCGATCAGCTTGGCAAGGACCTTTGCGGAGAGATATTCGCCGCGGCTGACGACGTAATCGTAAGAACCGCTCTCTTCGCCGCTCATTATGTCTTCGAAATCGGCGGTGAGGTCGAGGTCTATGCCCAGACCTTCGATTATTCCGTCGAAACGCGCCTTTATCTTTTCGAGTGCCGCTCTTCTGCCCTCTTCCGTGCGTTCGCCGCACAGCGCGATGAGCATGTCGGTGACCTTGGTATCCGACGGCTCGCGCTTGCCGGGCGCGGATACGACGACGTATTTCGCCTCGGGATCCGCCATGACGATGTCCCTGACCTTGCGTATGCTGTCGGCGTTAGCCATGGAGGTACCGCCGAACTTGAGTGCTTTTGCCATATTATTCGATCCTCTCGGTAAAATTTATTCCTCTTCAGATCCCCTTGTCGTCTATGTGCCGGCACTCGACGTAGTACCGCTTGTCCTCTGCCTCGCCGAGAGAGAAAGACTTGCGCGGGAGCGTGCCGTGAGCCGCTATGTAAGCGAACAGCCCGTCCTTGCCGAGCGGCGGCATGAGCACGCCTACCGCGTCGCTCCTCTCCGCACATATGCGCAGCAGTTCGCCGTCGCCGTGTATGTAATCCGTTTCCGCACCCGACTCGTCTATTATCTTCTGCACCGCGGCGTAAGCCTCGGCGGGATCGGACGGAGCGGAGAGTTTCACTCCAACGTCCGAACGCACGAGCGTCACTTTGCCGTCGCCGCGCAGATTTTCTTCCAGCCTGTCCGCTATATCCGGACAGCCGTAGACCACGCGGTGTATGGGAAGGAAGATCACGCCGTCCGAACGCACGTTTTCCGCCTCGACGAGCGCGTATCTTGCGGTCGCCGCCCTGCCGTCGCCTTCCGCTTTATACTTTTCGTAAAGCGCCTTGGCTGCCGCGAGCGAATGATTGCCGTCTCCCACAAGGACGAAAGGCTTGCCCGCCTCCGCCGCCTCGCTCTCCAGCGCGGCTATCGCGCGCTCGGGCGCGGACGTATCCGTTATCAGGCTGCCTTCCAGTCTGCCTCCCCCGGGAAGAGATATGTCGTACAGCGGCTCGCCTTTGCCGATGAGCGGCTCGATGAGCGTGCACCCGGGATCGTCTATCAGGCAGATGACGTGAGAAACGTCGAGCGCAGAGGCTTTCCTCACGGCAAGGCGCGGCGGTATGCGCGCGGTGACCGTGCCCTCCGTCGCGCGGACGGGAGAGTCCCCCGTGCGGTAATCGTACTCTTCGAGATCGACCAGGCATACCAGCCCGTAGCGCGTACCGTGGGAACAGGCGCGCTTTACGAGCACTCCGCCCCTGTACTCGACGAGCACGTTTTTCACGTAATCGAGCGAGCAGGCGGCTATGCCGGAAAGGCGGTCGCTCACCTCGGACAGAAACGCTTCGGGACAGATGAGGCGGAGCGCGGAAGGCTCGTCCCCCACTCTCTCCTCTTCCGCTTTCCAATATTCGGGACGGGACGTGTACTGGTCGCAGGCGATCGTGCTCCATGCGCTTCCGACGCCTCCGCGGGGCAGCATGAACCTGCCGAACACGAGGCAGTTACTCATTGTCGCCCTCCCCGTCGTTCTTTTTGCGCAGACGTATGCGCTTTTTGCGCCCCACCGCCTGCGTGACTTTGAGCCCGTAAGTCTGCTCGATGACATCCGTCAGCATGGACGCGTCGTAATAGCGGTCCAGCTTGCCGTCGCGGGCGACGCTTATGACGCCCGTCTCTTCGCTCACGACGATGGTGAGCACGTCGTACTGCTCGCTTATGCCGAGCGCCGCGCGGTGGCGGGTGCCCAGCTCCTTGGGCAGGCTCTGGCTTTGCGTGAGCGGCAGGAAACAGCCCGCGGCGAGTATCTTGTCGCCGTGTATGAACACCGCTCCGTCGTGAAGATCGGCGCCGGTGTTGAAAAGACATTCGATGAGCGGCTGCGAGAGTTTGGCTCCCAGCTCGGTGCCGCTGTCGAGTATGTGACGGGGCACGGACTGCGTGGTGATGACGATGAGCGCGCCCACATTGTCCTTGGACATATTGAGCACCGCTTTAACGATGTCGCCCACCGCTTTGCGGAGATCCTCTTCGGTGCAGTCGTACTCGACGTTGAAAGTTTCCGATCCCGTTTTGCTCGCGAGCTTCCACATCGTGCGGCGAAGCTCCTGCGGGAACATGATTATTATCGCGATGAACACGAGCAGGACTCCGTAAGAGAATATCGTGCTCATGACCGGGAAATCGAACAGAGCGCTCGTGAGCACTATCCCCGCGAACGTGATGATGACGAAGAACTTCATTATCGGCATCGCACCGTTCTTTTTGAGGAAGTATATCACGGCGTATACGAGACAGACGAGCAGGAAAACATCCAGCACGCTGACTATCGTCGCTCCGACGGAGACCGCTCCCGTTTCGGTAAGAAACTCCTTCGTCACGTTGCTCCAGAAAGTGCGGAAAAATTCCCCGTTGAGACCGACGCTGCTTTCGCTGTCCGCCACGCCGAGCCCGACGGTGACGATCCAGAGCAGGCAGCCGATGACGAGGGCGAGCAGTTTGCCGCGCAAGTCGCTGACGAATATCGCTCTCATCGCGCGCGCAAAGGCATTCCCGCTCTTATTTTTCTCCGGCTTCCTTTCCATATTTTCATTATATAACTTTTATAAATTTTTTTCAATCATTTTTCGGGTAAATTCCCGAAGGAATTTACCCGAAAAATACTCGCCCGTCAGGCTTTACCGTCTTTATCTCCGCCGTCCGTGCCGAACGGGTCGTCGCCGAATGGGTCCTCGGGTCCGTTCGGCTTGCCCGAACGGATGTCCACATACACGTCGCCGTCCTCGGGATCTTCGTAATCCATGCCGAACACCGCCACTTTGATATTCGGCCTGCCGCCCTCGCCCGCGTATTTCTTACGCAGGCGGCTGACCGTAATGAGCGTGAACGCGAGCACTCCCGCCGCGAGCACCGCGCCCGCGATATAAGCCGCAAGGCGGCTCGTCAGCCAGTCGTACGCGCCTATCTGTTCCAGCCCTTTGAGGCACGCGCCCGTAAATCCCGCGCCGAACACCGAAGCCGTGAGCGTTTCCGCCGCCACGCGCATCTGATCGGCATAATCGGGCATGTCGCGTTCGAGGCGTTCGAGAGTATCGCGGCTCGTGTACGAGATGTCTTCCCTGCCGTAGCCGTCGTTATCGGTGAGCAGGAAGGTGAAGTCCGAACCCGAAGTCACCGAGCAGACGTTAGTTTTGCCGAAGTACACGGAAGTCTCGTTCATGAGCGGATAAGGCGTGTAAGGCAGAGAGTCGGTAAGTATCACGTCGGGATCCGTCTGCCGCGCGGGAGGAAGGGATATATGATCGCCGCAGCCTATGCCCGCAGCCGTGCCGAGGATGAAATCGCCGTGTGCGGTGGACTGCTCGTCGAACCACATCCAGAGATCGCTGCCGCCCAGCCGTTCGAGTGTGACCGCGAGTATCACCGAATCCCTGCCGCGCTCGCCGAGACCGGACCAGTATTCGTCCGCGCCGCCGTAGTCTATGCAACCCATGCCGTAAAACACGAAGTCTACGTCCGTCGAAAGCCCGTCGGCATTATCGGCGAAAATATCGCACATGTTAAGCAGCGCCGCTACCGCCGCGCCGTTGCCCATGGCGCCCGCGGCACGCGTGCCGCGGAAGTATACCGCTCTGCCGTCGCCGCTCTCGCAGGTGTCGTACATATTGTCGTAGTGCGCACCGATGACGACCTTATATCCTTCCGGATTGTTTTCCGCGGGAGCTTTGAGCGAGAACACCACGTTCTGGGACTCGAAGCTGTCGGTATACACGTCGCGCTCGAAGGAAACTATCTTTCCCTTTTGTCCCGTGAGGGTCTCCAGCTCGCCGGCTATCCACTCCGCCGCGGCATATTCGCCCGAGCCGTCCTCGGGAGCGTTCTCCGATACGAGGCACGTCCTGTCTCCGCCGCCGACGGCAAGGAACTTATCGAGTTCCGTTTTCATCCCGTCCGCCGAATATACGGGGCTGTAACCGCCGTCGAAAGCGTCGGCGTACCCCGAAGGACCGCATGCGGTAAAGAGGAATATCACCGAGAGAGCGACGAGTATCACGGAAACGAATATTATCTTTTTCACGTCACCCTCCTATCATCATGAAAAGTTCCGCGACGCAGTACACGAGGTATATCGCGGAGAACACAAGCCCGTACGCGTAAAGCGCGACCGCCCTGCCGCGCTTCGGCAAACCGTGAAGGCATTCGAAAAGGACATACAGCGATACCGCCGCCGCCATGACTATGAAACGCACTATCACTTCGCCGTACAGTTCGAGCACGGGCACGGCAAAATATATCATGCTGAACGCGCCGTAAACGAGATAACCCGCGCCGTAAAAAATGCGGAATATGTACGCCTGGTCGCCGAGCGCGCGCCCGCCGCCCGCGAGCATCATGCGGTAGGTGAAGCGCGTGACGATGAAGTACACGAGAAAAGGCATCAGCCCGCCGAGCACGAACGCCGTCACCTCGTTGCAGAGGAAGTTGCTCACCCCCGCGGGAAGATCGGTATACAGCACGAGCTGCGCGAGCATGCCGCGCATGGAGTACCATCCGCCGAAGCACAGCGAAAGCGCGAAAAACGCGTAATTCGCCCAAAGAGGGATACGTTTTTCGGTCAGCAGCCGTGCGGGCAGCGAATAGCGGCGCGCCTCATCTGTCGTATTACCGTTTACCATCCGGCGGTCTTACCTCCTGCCGCGGCGGATATAAGCACCTCCGCAGCCGCGTCGCGTGAGAGCGCTCCGCTTTTCAAGTCCCCGTCCGCCCTCGACAGGCGGAGAAGTATGTTTTTGAGCGTCGCGGCGCCGAAGCGGGAGGCTTCGCGCTTTACCGCGAATATCGATTTGGGATTCATGTCAAGTTCTTTCGCAAGCGTCTTTTCGTCGGGCGTGACGAGAGCGTAGAACATCCTACGGAAATGCCTGTAAAGCAGGGCGAACAGCATCTCGGGCGCTTTTGCCGACGAATCCATGGAGCGCAGTACGGCATAAGCCTTGGCGGTATCCCCCGCCGCGGCAGCTTCCGCGAGCTGCCACACCGCGTACTCGGCGGACGGAGAAACGAGATCGCGCACGTCGTCAGCCGTCACCGTACCGCCGCTGCGGTAAGAGCACAGCTTGTCCGTCTCCACGGATATCGCCGTCATATAGCCGCGGCAGTACTGCCACAGCAACTCAGCCGCCTCGCGCGTCACCGCCGCGTCGTACTTTTTCCCTTCCGCAGCCATCCAGCGGAACACGAAAGTTTTGTCCACGGGCGAACAGTCCACCTCGGTGAGCGAGGAAAGGAACGCCGTAAGGCGCACGTCCTTCTTATCGCCGCGTTTGCCCTTTGCCCTGCCGCACACGACGAGCACGCTCGTCGGATTGGGGTCGTCGGGATAACCCGCGAGCTCCTCGGCTTCGGACAGCGTGCGAACCACTACGCAGCGGACGTCGCTCATCACGGGAAGAGCGTTCAGCTCGTCCAACACCGCGCCGCTCGAAGGAGAATCCAGCACCGTGACGTTGAACTCGGGATAGGACGCGGCGGCGGTTATCATGTCGACGGCGCGCGAACGGACGTACTCGTCGTCCCCCGTCAGGTAATACCCGAAGGAAGGCGGCGCGGACGCGAGCGATGATTTGAGTTCGGTAAATCTCATACTATTATCTTAACACTTGCCGCCGCCGTTTGCAAACATATTGCGCACGAATGCGCGGCTCCCCCGCTTTATATCATGTAAATTATGCGGCTCATTCATTAAATAAGCGTTAATCGGGCTATAATATATTAAAAACAGAGGGAAAACATTCTCTTTGCAGGCGTTCGGCTGCGCGTTTTGCGGCAAGAGCCGCCGAGCGCGCGTCCGCGTTCTGCCCCTCGGCGGCGTAAACGAGCGCCTGCGCGGCGTATTCGGTCACCTTTTCGGTGATGTTGGGGTTACTCACGAGCGCGAGCAACGGCGCTCTGCCCTCTTCTCCCGCTTCGCGTAGCGCGGTGAGCGCTTCTTCGTCCGTTACTCCCTCTTCCGCTGCTTCCAGCCTCTCGCAGGCACGCTCCAGCTTTTCGCAGATCGTCCCGAAATGGCGGTATCCCCATACGGATTCGGCTATGCCCAGCGCGAGCACGGCGACGAACATCGTAGTTATGATTATCGCTTTCTTCACGGCGCTGCTCCTTTTACCCTCGTTTTGCGGGTATAGCACGGGGAAGATGCGGGGCTGACGTACACCGTGCCGTCCGGGCGGATATCCATGTACTGCACGTCCTTCATACCCTTGCAGCCGCGCAACACGTCACCGAGAGCTTTATCGTCCATCCCGCACCTTTCCATGTTCTCGCGGATGGGCTTGCCGTCCTCCGCAAGCGGAAGCGGGAGCACGGTACAGTTCTCGCCGCCCGCTTTGGGAACGACGGAGAACTTGCCGTTGGACTCGGCTATCGCGTAAGCTACGAGAGACAGATCGGGATAGCCGCAGCTGCGGCAGCTCGTGACCACGTCGTCCACGCTCATGTTGAGCCGCGCGATGTTCTTCGCGGATATCCCCCGCCCGTCCACGACGAGCACGCTGCTGCCGTCGGCAAGGCGGCGCAGCGCTCTCCGCCTGCGGCAGAGGAACGCGGGCACGATGCCGAGGAACGCGAGCGTGACTATGGGCACGATACCCGTGTACAACGGTATCGCGGGGTCGTTCATGGGCAGGCAGGCGACCTCGGCGAGCAGCATGGTTATCACGAACTCGAAGGGCTGCATCTCTCCTATCTGGCGTTTGCCCATGAGCCGCACAGCAAGAAACACGGCTGCCGCCGTAATGACTGTTTTTATCAAAACGATGAGCACACGGATATCGTGTGCTCATCGCCGCGTTTTTATGTGTGATAGCGTGCGATAAGAACGCCTGTCAATGGGTGAACTCGAAGCAGTTCACATGGAAGAGCGCGTCCATCGCGATGTGCAGCTGACGGCACTCCTCGGTATCCCCGAGGCGGTAGAGCATCTCCCTGCCCTCGCGGCGGGAAACTATCAGCCCCGCGCTCTTGAGCTGCTTTAAGTGGTGAGCCACCGCAGGGCTGGACATGCCCACAAGGTCGCCTAGACCGCGCACGCACTGCTCGCTGTGGCAGAGTATCCAAAGCACTTTGAGCCGCGTGGGATCTCCGAGCTGAGCGAACGCCGCGCTCACCTTTTCGCATAACGCCGCGTCGGGGAGATGCGATCTTATGCGTTCGTTGTCGTTACCGTGCGTATGATCCGCCATACAAAGCCTCCGTCAGTTGCCGTATGTGAAACCGTCGTTATAGATATAGGCGCCGATGACGTCCAGCTTGCCTTTGAACAGCTGCCTGCCCGCATGCGTCCTGTTCTCTATGGATATGTCCTCGGTAGAGAACGCCATGAGGTAATTGTCCTCTTCTTCGAGCACGATCTTATAAGGCTCTTTGACGTAGGAAGCGAATACTATCCTGTCGCCGTTGGAAGGACGCGTCCTGCCGAAGTCGATGATCTTGACGCCTTTGCGGTACCTGCCCATCACGTCTATATCCGCGCTTATGACGCGCTTGCCGAAGCCGCGGTTGGTCAGCAGCACTATCTCGCCCTCGGGGGTTATCTGCTTTATGAGCATGCACCTGTCGCCCTCGGCGAGCTGTATGCCCTTGACGCCCGCAGCCACTCTGCCCTGGCAGGGTATGTCGGACATATCCGCGTTCAGGCACATGCCCTTTTCGGTGACGAACATCAGCGTACTGCCCTCGGCGTACGGCTCGATTCCGATGATCTCGTCGCCGTCGTTCACCTTACACACCTGGAAAGCGGACTTGACTACGCCGAGCTCCTTCCATTCCGTCTTTTTCACCATGCCCATGCGCGTATAGAAGAGCAGACAGCCCGAAGGGAGCGCGTCTTCTATCGGCAGCATGTAGAGCACTTTTTCGCCCTCCGCCGCGTCCTTGAAAATCTTGTGCAGCGGCGCGCCGTTATCTCTCCACTTGCCGTCGGGCACGGAGTCGACGTCCACTTTATAGCAGTTGCCGCGGTCGGTAAAGCAGTACAGACGGTGTTCGGTATCCGTTCTGACGATCGACGAACATATCTCCTTCTTCGTGGAGTTGTCCGTGAAATCCTTCGTCGCCATATTGAAGTTCTTCACGGGCATCTTTTTCAGGTGACCGAGAGCGTTCACCGCCACGACGGTCTCTTCGGCAGGCTTGGCCACGGATTCGTCGGGCACTGTGTAATCCTTCATGTCGAAGAGAACCGCGGTCTTTCTCGCCTCTTTGAACGCCTTCTTGATCTGCTGCATCTCCGTCTTTATCGTCTCCATCTGCAGCTTTTTGCTGCCAAGGATGGCGGTCAGTTTAGCGACGAGCTCGCGCACCTCTTTGAGCTCCTGCTCGAGCTTGTACACTTCGAGATGAGTGAGCCGCGCGAGACGGAGATCGAGTATAGCCTGCGCCTGCACTTCGCTGAGGTCGAAGCGCTTTCTGAGCCGCTCGCGCGCGTCCGACGTCGATGAGCTGTTCTTGATGACCTGCACGACTTCGTCTATATTGCGCACGGCGATGACGAGACCTTCGAGTATGTGCTCGCGCTTCTTCGCCGCTTCGAGATCGAACTTGGTGCGGCGCACTATGATGTCGCGCTGGTAGTCGACGTAATACGCGATTATGTCGAGCAAGCCCATCTGCTGCGGCTTGCCGTTCGCTATCGCCACCATGTTGATGCCGAAGCTCGTGGAAAGGTTTGTGCCCTTGTACAGCTGGGCGAGGATGGCGTCCACGTCGCCGTCCTTCTTCACCTTGATAACCGCGCGCATGCCGTTGCGGTCGGACTCGTCCGTGATGTCCTGGATGAACATCAGCGGTCCCTTCTTCTCCTCTTTGAGCTTGAGTATGCTCTCGAGCAGCGCCGCCTTGTTGACCTGGTAAGGCAGCTCGTCGATGACGATGAGTTTTTTATCGTTGTCGTCCGCCTCTATGTGCAGTTTGGCGCGCAGCGTTATCTTGCCCTTGCCCGTCTCGTACGCTTTGACGAGCTCCTCGCCGCCGATGACGTAACCGCCCGTGGGAAAATCCGGCCCCTTGATCACCTTCATCATGTCTTTGAGCGCTATCGTCGGCTTGTCTATATACGCGCACACGCCGTCTATCGTTTCGGCAAGGTTGTGCGGCGGTATATTCGTGGCTAAGCCTACCGCGATGCCGCTCGCGCCGTTGACGAGGAGATTGGGGAACCTGCCGGGCAGCATGTCCGGCTCTTTGAGAGTGTCGTCGAAATTGCAGCTCCAGCGGACGGTGTCCTTATCGAGGTCGCGCAGCAGCTCGAGAGAGAGCGCCGTCAGCCTCGCCTCGGTATATCGCATCGCCGCCGCGCCGTCACCGTCCACGCTGCCGAAATTGCCCTGCCCGTCCACGAGCGGAGCGTTCATGTTGAACGGCTGCGCGAGGCGCACGAGGGCGCCGTATACCGAGCTGTCGCCGTGAGGGTGGTATTTACCCAGGCAGTCGCCCACTATACGCGCACACTTGCGGTAAGGCGTATCGTGCCGTATGCCCAGCTCGTGCATCGTGTAAAGGATACGACGCTGCACGGGTTTCAACCCGTCCTCCACGCGCGGGAGAGCGCGGTCGAGTATGACGTATTCGGAGTACGGCAGCATGGACTCGTGCATCACGTCTTCCATGCTCTTGGTTATGATATGTTCCTGCGCTATGTTTTCTTCTTCTGCCATGTTCAGTCCCCTTTCAGCTCTGCGCCTGCGCTCTCGCCGCTTCCTTCACGAACTCGTCCACCTTATTGAAGTTAGCGTGTTCGATGATGTACGAACGGCGGAGATCCACCGAATCGCCCATCCACGTCGTCACGAGTACTTCGGCTTCGGCGGCGTCTTCCAGCGTCACCTGCATGAGCGTACGGCGCTTGGGATCCATCGTCGTTTCCCACAGCTGCTCGGCGTTCATCTCGCCGAGCCCCTTGTAACGCTGTATCGTACATCCTCTGCCCATGCGCGCTTTGCACGCGTCGAGCAGTTCGTCGTTGTATACGTATTCCACCACGTCCTTCTTCGCCACCTTGTACAGCGGAGGCATGCCGATGTAAAGATGTCCGTCCGTTATGAGCTGCTTCATGTAACGGAAGAAGAAAGTCAGGAGTATCGCGCGGATGTGCCCGCCGTCCTGGTCGGCATCCGAAAGGATGACCACCTTGTGGTAATTGAGGTTGTCGAGATTGAAGTCGTCGCCTATGCCCGCGCCGAGAGCGGAGATTATCGTTCGTATCTCCTCGTTCTGGAGCACCTGGTCGATGCGCTTTTTCTCCGCGTTGAGCGGTTTGCCGCGCAGAGGGAGTATCGCCTGGAAGCTACGGTCGCGCGCCTGTTTGCAGGTGCCGCCCGCGCTGTCGCCCTCGACGATGTACAGCTCGTTGCGCTCAGGCTTTTTGCCCGTGCAGGACGCGAGCTTGCCTACGAGGTTAAAGTTATCCGCCTGGTTTTTAAGGCGCGCCTGCTCCTTGCCCTTTCTCACCGCTTCGCGCTCGCGTGCGGCGCTCATGCCTTTCTTGAGTATGATATCCAGTACATCGGGATGAGCTTCGAGGTATTCGGTGAGCTTCTGGTAAACGAGCGCGTCCATCGCCTGGCGTACGAAGGGATTGCCCAGCTTGGTCTTGGTCTGCCCCTCGAACTGTACGTTCTGCATCTTTATCGCGAGAACGGCGGTGAGTCCCACGCGGTAGTCGTCCCCGATAAGATTCTCGTCCTTGTCTTTGAGTACGCCCGTTTTTCTCGCGAGATCGTTGAGCGCGCGCGTAAGAGCGGTCTTGAAACCCGTCTCGTGCATGCCGCCTTCGGGCGTGGGGATGTTGTTGACGTACGAGAAGATGTTCTCCGAATACGTATCCGTGTATTGGAGAGCGAGCTTCATGTATACATTGTCCTTCTCGCCGTCGAGATATATCGGATCGGGATGAAGGGGGTTCTTGGTCTCGTTGAGATATGCGACGAAATCGGAGATGCCGCCCGTGTAGCAATATTCGCGGCGAAGCGGGATATTGTTCGTCACCACCCGCTCGTCGGTGAGCACGATATGCACGCCGTCGTTAAGGAAAGCGAGCTCCTTCATCTTTTTGGATATCACTTCGAGGTTGAACACCGTTGTGTCGAAGATGTTTTTGTCCGGAAGGAAGCGCACGTAAGTACCGTGCTTATCCGTCTTTTCCCCTGTTTCGAACAGAGGGATCTTCACGCAGCCGCCGTGCCACGAGTCGCCTTCCTTGCGGCTTTCGAACTCGGCGCGGTACACCTTGCCGTCTTTATAAACTTCGACGTTCAGCCAGCTCGAAAGCGCGTTGGTGACCGAAGCGCCCACACCGTGCAGACCGCCCGACGTCTTGTAGTTCTCGTTATTGAACTTGCCGCCCGCGTGCAGTTTTGTGAACACCACTTCCACGCCGCTCACGCCGAGGGTGGGATGAACGTCTACGGGTATGCCGCGGCCGTTGTCCAGCACGCTCGCGCTGCCGTCCGAATGTATGGTCACTTCTATCCTGTCGCCGTACCCGTTGGCGATCTCGTCCATCGAGTTGTCGACTATCTCCCACAAAATGTGGTGCAGTCCCTTGGCGCCCGTCGACCCGATGTACATGCCCGGGCGCAGCCTCACCGCGTCCAGCCCTTCGAGCACCTGTATATCCTGAGCTTTGTAATCCTTGGACAATTATTTCATCTCCCTTTTCATTTGCGAGGAACGCGAAAAGCGCCGCCCGTTTGGTATATTATAGCACGTCTTACAAAAAATTTCAATAGTTTTTATGCGGTTATTTTTCACGTTTTTTGCGCTCTCGCGGTCTGTAACGAAAAATCGTGAATAAATATGCATAGTATTGTATAAATATACAAACGAGAGACCGCACGCGGTATAATTTGCACACCGTGGGAATAATTATCGGTATGAGAAAAAGGATAGCACTTACGGGCGGAGGGACGGCAGGGCACGCGGTGCCGCTGCTTGCCCTTCTGCCTTACCTCGGCCGCAGATACGAGGTGCATTATATAGGGAGAAAAGACGGCATAGAACGGGAACTCGCGGAGCGGACGGAGGTCATTTACCACGGGCTGGACTGTCCTCGTTTCGAGCGAGGCAAACTGCTCGCGAACCTCGCCGTGCCGTTCGCTCTCGCGCGGGCGGTGAAGAACGCGAAACGACTGCTTGCGGAGATATCCCCCGCCGTCGTCCTCTCCAAAGGCGGATATGTGTCGCTGCCCGCGGCTCTCGCTTGTGAGGACATACCGCTCGTGCTGCACGAGAGCGATACTTCTCTCGGGCTGGCGAACAGGCTGGCGGCAAAGCGCGCGGCGGCGATATTCTCGTCCTTTCCTCTTCCCGACTTCCGCGGCAGGAAGATCGTTCGGACGGGCAGCCCTCTGCGTAAAGAGATATACTCGGGCAGCCGGGAGCGCGCGCTCGCGGCGTGCGGATTTTCGGGCAGAAAAAAGGTGCTGCTCGTCATGGGCGGCAGCACGGGCGCGAAAGCGATAAACGACGCCGTGGACGATATGAAAGAGATACTGACCGCAAAGTACGACGTCATACACTTCCGCGGGAAGCAGAGCGAAGCGGAACGCGCCCCCGGTTACTGCCCGATAACTTTCACGCCTTCGCCGCAGGACATGTACGCGCTTGCCGATCTTGCGGTGACCCGCGGCGGCGGTAACACGCTGTTCGAGCTGGGAGCGCTCGGCGTTCCCATGCTCATCGTTCCCCTTCCGAAAGGAGCGAGCCGCGGAGACCAGATAAAGAACGCGGAATTCTTCTCCTCGCACGGGCTTGCCCTCACCCTCGACCAGGCGGACATATCCCGTCTGCCCGAACGGCTCGTGCTGCTCGAAGAAAAAAGCTCCTCCCTCGCCGCAGCCATGCAGTCGTTCCGCTTCGACGGCACGGAAGAGATCGCGCGGAAAGTGATAAAACTCGCGGAAACGGAAAGTTGCCGGATATAGAACGCACGAGCGCAGAGCGCGCTCGTGCGTTTCAGACAGCAGACAAACACGGTTTTACTTACAATGGCAAAATTGCGTTGTCTACTGTTTGTAAAAAAGACTCCTTTATTGATATGCACCCCAAAAGTCTGTCCAACTTTTGGGGTGCATATCATTCCAAAACAATCTAATATCTTTTTGTCCAAACTTTGGGGTTCACTTCATATCGGAGCCTCTTTTGTAAACCGTTTTTCGTTATCGTTACAAACCGTTCACCACGCCGGAGAACAGGGTCGTGCCGTTCGGGGCGGTAAGCACGAAACCGAAAGCACGGTCGACGACAAAGTCGCGATATACCTCTTCCTGCGGCGGCGCGCTCGTGCCGGCGTACGCCATCTGAGTGACGGCGGCGCCTTCTATGCCCGTTTCGTCCACGTTCAATCGCGTGACGTGCCTGACGCTCGCGCAGTGCGCCCTGCCTTTGGTCATATTCTCTTCGCTTATCGCGCGCGTGATATCGCATTTATGCTCGTCGAACAGATATGATATGCCGAATGCGCTTTCGAGCACGTCCGCGATCTCACCGTCGTAAGACGCTTCGAACGCGGGAAATATGCAGCGGGTGTAATATGCGGTCTCCGTCTCTTTGTCGAATGCCGAATAGTCTGAGAGCGCGGTGACCTCTGCGATGTTTTCGGCGGTGAACACCTCGCGCGCGGTGTACCCGTCGTTCGGCAGGATGAACGAGAGTTTATAGCCGGCGTGAGTTTCGGAATAGAACGTCGTGTACGTTTCCGTTTCGTATGCCCTGCCCGGCTCGTAAAGTGCGCGCAGGAACCTTTCGCGCCGCTCTTCTCCGCCGGACGACGTGAACGTCATTTCCTCGTCGGTGAACTCGAGGTCGTCCGTGATCGTCCACTGATCTTTGAGATACAATGCGTTGAAAAGCGCAAAATACGTTTCGGCGGGAAGTTCGGGATCCGTATCGATAAGCCCGTTCGTGCTCTCTTTTATAAAGTGCCGCACGGCTTTGTTCGCGTTTTTATTGTCATTAAAGAAATCCGCGGAATACGAATCGCAGAAATACTTTTGCGAGAGAGCGTCGAGGCAGTCGTCGTTCATGACGGCGGCTTCGTCCACCCACACCGAATTGCCGAAAGCGACCTTGCCCGTATCGAACTCCCGCACGAGCGAGCGGTACAGATATCCGAAACCTTCGGAGAGCGTATCGTAAGTCGTGCCGAGAGCGGAAAGCACCTGCCCGCGGGTCTCGCCCGCCGCGCACTCCGAAGCGAGAGCAAGCGCCGCATAAACGGATACCGGCGACAGCGCGATATTTTTGCCGTCGTCGCATTCGGTATAAACCGCTTCGGCGAACTTAGCGGCAAACGCTTCGGCGGACCCCGTGACGCTCGCAAATTCCGCAGACTCCGCTTCGCCCGAGGTGAGCGCCGTTATCTCCGACGCTCCGCGCAGCAGAGTGCTCCTTCCTTCGCCGCAACCCGAAACGAACGCAAGTCCCGCCGCCGCCACGACCGCAAGAAAAGCTGCCGCGATACGCTTGAATAACTTCATGGTATCCCCCTTCCGGACGCTTATATCGCGCCCGATCTTAATATTTATTATACAACAGACAGTGCCCGTTGTCAATACCCGCCGGTCCTTGCACATAAAAAGCATGCGCTTCGGTCAGACGGAATATCCGTAAAAGAGGACGCGCACGCCAAACGACGTCGCGCGAATATTATATGATTTGCGAGCGAACGCGAGTCCGCAATGCCCTATCCGGGCAACGCGGAGAGGGTGGCAAATACTAAGCGTCAGCGGCTGCGAGCCGGACGAAAGTGAGTGTAACATAAACAATAAGTAAGCAATGCAAATTTGTTGCAAGTGAAATATAACGCAACAAGCATGTAATACAAACATATCCTATGTGCCGCACTCCCCACACCCGGTTCGTTGTTCGCTAACGCTCTGCAACAAACCACCCTCTCCGGGCAACCGTAGAGGGCGTTCATAATGTCCGCGTTTTACGCGGGATAATAAATTCGGGTAGGCGGGAGCGCGAAGCGCGTTGGTACCGCTTTTCCGTTCCGAAACGAAGGAAGGCGCAGAGTGGGGTTCAGACAGGCAGCCGGTGAGGGAGCATACCTCAGTCGGCGACGCCCGATAGGGCGAGCCGAAGTATGTGACCGAGCACGTAGTCCGTCAGAGCGGTGCTATGCGACTTCCCCGCCATAGGGGAAGTCGCGGGCTTCCGAGCACGTATCCGAGGAAGCGTGCTAAGTTAAGTTACTTCTTTCTGTTCTTCGCCCAAGCCTTCATGCGCTGTTCGGTGTCTAATATGCGTTTGCGTATGCGCAGGGATCTCGGAGTGACTTCAAGGAGCTCGTCGTCGGCAAGGAATTCGATGCACTGTTCGAGGCTGAGGCGTTTGGGCGGCACGAGGCGGAGAGCTTCGTCGCTCGCGGATGAGCGGGTGTTGGTGAGCTGTTTGCGTTTGCAGACGTTCACGGTTATGTCCTCGCCTTTGGGGGACTCGCCCACCACCATGCCCTGGTAAACGGCGACGCCCGGACCGATGAACAGAGGTCCGCGTTCCTGCGCGTTGAAAAGTCCGTAGGTTATCGATTCGCCCGTTTCGTGCGCGACCAGAGAACCGACGGCGCGGCGGTCGATCTCGCCGCGGTAAGGTCCGTAATCGTCGAACACCGAGTTCATTATGCCCTCTCCCTTAGTGTCGGTAAGGAATTCCGACTTATAGCCGAACAGTCCGCGTTCGGGCACCGTAAAGCGCAACCGCATGCGCGAACCGCGCGGATCCATGGATACGAGCTCGCCTTTGCGCCTGCCCATTTTTTCCATGACTATGCCCACGCTGTCCTCGGGCACGTCGGCAACGAACAAATCTATCGGTTCGCACTTAACGCCGTCGATATCCTTGAAGAGCACTTTGGGCATGGAGACCTGGAACTCGTAGCCCTCGCGGCGCATGTTCTCTATAAGTATGGAAAGGTGCATCTCGCCTCTGCCGCGCACGACGAAGGAGTCTGCGGTATCGCCGTCGGCGACGCGCAGGGATACGTCCTTTATCGCTTCGCGGTACAGCCTGTCGCGCAGGTGGCGGCTTGTGACGAATTTGCCCTCTTTGCCCGCGAACGGAGAATCGTTGACCATGAAAGTCATCTCCACTCCCGGCTCGCTTATCTTGGGGAATTCCACGGGCTCGGGACATTCGGGATCGCACAGCGTGTCGCCTATCGATACGCCTTCCACGCCGCTCACGCACACGATGTCGCCCACCGTAGCCGTCTCGACGGGCGTGCGCGCGAGCCCTTCGAACATATACATGTTCGTCACTTTCGCGCGCAGCGGCGCGTGAGTTTCGTGGTAGTTGACGAGCACCACCTGCTGACCCTGTCTGAGACTGCCGCGCTCTATGCGCCCTATGCCTATGCTGCCCACATAATCCGAATAGTCGAGCGCGGACACGAGCATCTGCACGGGAGCGGTCTCGTCGCCCTCGGGAGGCGGTATATGCGATATTATCGCGTCGAACAGCGCGGTGAGATCGCGTCCCGGTTTGCCCGCTTCCGTAGAAGCTATGCCCGAACGCGCACTGCAATACACTATGGGACTGTCGAGCTGGTCGTCGTCCGCGCCGAGGTCGAGAAGGAGCTCGAGCACCTCGTCCACGACTTCGGCGGGACGGGCGTCGGGGCGATCCATCTTGTTCACGACGATGACGACGGGCAGACCGAGAGAAAGCGCGTGCTCGAGCACGAAACGCGTCTGCGGCATAGTGCCTTCGAACGCGTCCACGAGCAGCACCACGCCGTTGACCATTTTGAGTATGCGCTCCACCTCGCCGCCGAAATCCGCGTGTCCCGGGGTGTCGACGACATTTATCTTATAGTCCTTATAGCGGACGGAAGTGTTCTTCGCGAGTATCGTTATGCCGCGTTCGCGCTCGAGCGCGTTGGAATCCATCACGCGCTCGGCGACGGACTGCCCTTCGCGGAACGCCCCGCCCTGTTTGAGCATCTGGTCGACCAGCGTGGTCTTGCCGTGGTCGACGTGCGCTATTATCGCTACGTTACGTATCTTTTCGTTTACCATAAAGTCACAGCTCCGCAAGTTCTTTCGTGTCGCTTAAAAACACCTTTCCCCCCGCCTTTTCGAGCTGACCGCGGCTGCGGAAGCCCCAGGTGACGTTTATGACGTCTATGCCCGCGGCGCGCGCCATCGCGATGTCCGGCTCGCCGTCGCCTATCATCACGCAGTCGCTCTTGTCCGAGCCCAGCGCTTCCATCGCGGCAAGCAGCATATCGGGCGCGGGCTTTTTACGCAGCCTGTCGCACACGCCGTAATACAGCGTAACGTGCGGCGCGAAAAAGCGGGAGCAGAGCACCTGCACGGCGTCGTACCCTTTGTTGGACACGACCGCCATCTTCCGCCCCTTTGCGGCAAGAGCGGCAAGAGCGTCGACTACTCCGGGATACGGTTTGGTATTGTCCTCGAGGTGGACGGCATAGTACTCGGTAAAACGCCTGAGTGCTTCCTCGCTCGGTTTACCGCCGCATGCGCGCTCCATGAGCACCGCATAGCCGTCGCCGAGGTACGAGCGCACTTCGTCCGAGCTCCTCGGCGGGAGCCCCACCGCGGCGAGCGCGTGGTTGACGGAAGCGGTAAGGTCGGTAAGCGTGTCGAGAAGCGTGCCGTCGAGATCGAAAAGTATGGTGTTTTTCATAAGTTATTTCTCCGCAGATCGTTCTGAAACATGGCGTACACTCATTTGAGTATACAGTAAATTCATTTGAGCATACGTTTAAGGAACTGCCCTGTGTACGACGCTTCGCAGCGGGCGACCTGTTCGGGCGTGCCGCAGGTCACTATACGCCCACCCGCGTCTCCGCCCTCGGGGCCTACGTCGATTATCCAGTCCGCCGTCTTGATCACGTCGAGATTATGTTCGATGACGACGACGGTGTTGCCCGAAGCGACGAGGCGGGACAGTATATTGATAAGCTTGGCGACGTCGTCCGAATGCAGACCCGTAGTGGGCTCGTCGAGGACGTAAAGCGTGCCCGACGTCGCGCGCTTGGAAAGCTCGGTCGCGAGCTTCACTCGCTGAGCCTCGCCGCCGGAAAGCGTAGTCGCCGACTGCCCGAGTTTGATGTAACCGAGACCGACGTCGTAAAGCGTTTTTATCTTGGAATATATGCCCGGCTGGTTCTCGAAGAAAGAGCATGCCTCTTCCACCGTCATTTCCAGAACGTCGTAGATGTTCTTACCGCGGTATTTCACCTGCAGCGTTTCGCGGTTGTAACGCTTGCCGCCGCACACCTCGCACGGGACGTAAACGTCGCTCATGAAGTGCATCTCTATGCGGCGCACGCCGTCACCCTCGCACGCTTCGCAACGCCCGCTCTTGACGTTGAAAGAGAACCGCCCGGGGCCGTAGCCGCGTTCCTGCGCGTCCGTCGTGCGGGCGAACAGTTCGCGTATCTGCGTGAACGCGCCCGTGTACGTCGCGGGGTTGGAGCGCGGGGTGCGCCCTATCGGGGACTGGTCGATACATATCACCTTGTCAAGATGCTCGATCCCCTCTATGCGGTCGTACTTCCCTTCGACGAGGCGGCTGCCGTTCACCCGATTGCTCACCGCGGGATAAAGTATCTGATTGACTATGGAGCTCTTACCGCTGCCCGATACTCCCGTGACCGCGGTTATGAGCCCGACGGGAAACTCCACGTCTATGTTTTTGAGATTGTTCTGCTTCGCGCCGAATATCTTTATGCTGCGCTCGCCGAAAGGTCGGCGTTCCTCGGGCACGGGTATCTTTTTCCTGCCCGAGAGATAATCGCCCGTTATCGAGTTCGTGCACGCAGCCACTTCGCCAGGCGTGCCCGCGACTATCACCTCGCCGCCGTGCACGCCCGCGCCCGGACCGATATCCACGAGGAAGTCCGCCGCGCGCATGGTGTCCTCGTCGTGCTCGACGACTATGAGCGTGTTTCCGAGATCGCGCAGCGAGCGCAAGGTCTTTATGAGCCTGTCGTTATCGCGCTGGTGCAGACCGATGGACGGCTCGTCGAGGATGTATACCACACCCGTGAGCCCGCTGCCTATCTGCGTCGCGAGGCGTATGCGCTGCGCCTCCCCGCCCGACAGCGTGGTCGCGCTGCGCGAGAGCGTGAGGTAATCCAGTCCGACGTCGCAAAGGAAACGCAGACGGGCGTTCACCTCTTTGAGTATAGGCGCGGCTATCATCGACTGCGAATGCCCGAGCGTGAGCGCCGAAAGGAATTTCGCAAGTTCGCCCACGGGCATGGCGCAAAGCTCCCATATATTTTTGCCGCCCACTTTGACCGCGAGAGCCTCGGGGCGCAGACGTTTGCCGCCGCATGCCGAACAAGGCAGGTCGCGCAGATATTTTTCTATCTCGCGGCGCACGGACTCGCTGCTGCCCGTGCGGTAACGACGCTCGAGGTTGGTCACCACGCCCTCGTACTTGCGCTTGTACGAATACGTGTAATTATCGCTGGACAGCGTCATTTTGATCTCGCTGTTATCGCCGTAAAGCAGGACGTGCTTTATGTCTTCGGGCAGGTCGCGGAAAGGCACGTCGAGAGAAAAACCGTACTTTTCGGAAAGCGCGGTGAACATCTGCATGCTCGTTTTCGCCGAATCGAAATTCCAGCCCGTCACGGTTATCGCGCCCTCGCGTATGGACTTGCTGCCGTCGCCGTAGATGAGTTCGGGGTCTATCACCTGCCTGAATCCCAGACCGCCGCACTCGGGACACGCTCCGAACGGCGAGTTGAAGGAGAACAGCTTGGGCTCTATCTCGGGTACGGATATGCCGCAGTCGGGGCAGGCGTACTTGGTGTTGTACAGCGTTTCCGTGCCGTCGGCGTCAACGATCACCACTCCGTCGGCAAGTCCCAGAGCGCTCTCGAGAGAATCGGAAAGGCGTTTTTCTATACCCTCTTTCATCTTTATACGGTCCACGATAACGCTTATCGTGTGGCGCACCTGCTTGTCGAGGACGATATCCTCGTCGAGGTCGCGCACTTCGCCGTCTATCTTGACGCGCACATATCCCTGCTTTTTCAGCCCCGAAAGCTCTTTTTTGTATTCTCCCTTTTTGCCGCGGGCTATGGGCGCGAGGATCATGAGCCGCGTCCCCTCGGGAACGGACATGACCGCGTCCATTATCTGGTCTATCGACTGCTGAACGACGGGCTTGCCGCACTTGTAGCAGTAAACGTCCCCCGCTTTGGCGTACAGCAGGCGGAGATAATCGTATATCTCGGTCACCGTACCCACGGTGGAACGCGGGTTATGCGACGTGGTCTTCTGGTCGATGGATATAGCCGGGGAAAGCCCGTCGATGGACTCCACGTCCGGTTTGTTCATGATACCGAGGAACTGCCGCGCGTACGACGACAGGCTCTCGACATAGCGGCGTTTGCCCTCGGCGTATATCGTGTCGAAGGCGAGCGAACTCTTGCCGCTCCCCGAAAGCCCGGTGAATACCGTAAGACTGTCGTGCGGGATATCGAGATCTATGTTTTTGAGATTGTTCTCGCGTGCTCCGCGTATCCTTATATACTTAGCCATATTTTTCTCCGCGTTATATTTTACCACCCTTTACCCTTTTAAGCAAGGATTCGGACAATATTTTGTTGAAAAATATTGTCTTGTCTTTATCTTCCGCCGACCGCGAGCGCGGCGATATGCCCCGTGCGCGCGTTTCCGTGCGGGAAAAATGTTTGACAAAATTTGCCCTTTGCTGGTATAATTTGCGTATGAAAGTACCCATCATCACCAAAGAGCAGGCGCTCGAGATCAAAAAGACTTACCCCACGCCTTTTCACATCTACGACGAAAAAGGCATAGAGGACAACGCAAAGGAACTGCTTGCGGCGTTCTCCTGGTGCAAAGGATATAAGGAGCATTTCGCCGTAAAAGCCACACCCAATCCCGCGATAATGAAGTTGCTGCACTCCCTCGGCTGCGGAATGGACTGCTCGTCCATGACGGAGCTCATGCTGTGCGAAAAGTGCGGCATCACGGGCGACGACATCATGTTCACTTCCAACGAGACGCCCGCCGCCGAATACGCTTACGCGCTCAAACTCGGCGCGACGATAACGCTGGATGATTACACACACGTAGACTTCCTTAAAAACATTGCGGGCGACAACATGCCCGAATGCGTTTCTCTGCGATACAACAACGGCGTCGACTTCGCGGTCAACAACACGATCATGGGCTCGCCCCAGGACGCCAAGTACGGCATGACGCGCGAGCAGCTCGTGCTCTCGATAAAAAAACTGCAGAGCTACGGCGTAAAGCGCTTCGGGCTGCACGCGTTCCTCGCGTCCAACAACCTCGGCAACGACTACTACCCCGTGCTCGCGGGCATACTCTTTGACACCGCCAAGCAGCTTCACGAGGAAACGGGCGCGGACTTTGCGTTCGTCAACCTTTCGGGCGGCATAGGCATCCCCTATCGCCCCGAAGAGGCCAAGCCGGACATCAACGTCATCGCCGCGCGCATAAAGGACGAATACGAAAAGACGTTCGACGGCGATATGAAGCCCTCGCTGCGCACCGAGCTCGGCCGCTATATGCTGGGGCCCTACGGCAATCTCATAACAACCGTCGTGCACTTCAAGCACATATACAAGGAGTACGCGGGCGTGGACGCCTGCGCAGCCAACCTCATGCGCCCCGCGATGTACGGCGCTTACCACCACATCACGGTGCTCGGAAAGGAGGACGTCCCCTGCACCGTCAAGTACGACGTGGTAGGCAGCCTGTGCGAAAACAACGACAAGTTCGCGGTAGACCGCATGCTCCCGCCCCTCGAGATCGGCGACATCCTCGCGATACACGACGCGGGCGCGCACGGCTTCGCGATGGGTTACAACTACAACGGCAAACTGCGCAGCGCCGAACTGCTGCTGAAAAAGGACGGTTCGGTAAAGCTCATACGCCGCGCCGAAACTCCCGACGATTACTTCGCCACCATGATATTCGACTGAACCGGAGGTACATAAACATGAAGATAGCGCTCATCGCTCACGACAAGAAAAAGGCGGACATGATAAAACTCGCCGCCGAGTACAAAGACGTGCTCGCCGCACACGACCTCTACGCCACGGGCACCACGGGCACGATGATCATGGGCGAAACGGGACTGAAACTCACGCGCATGAAGTCGGGTCCCCTCGGCGGAGATCAGCAGATAGGATCGATGGTAGCCGACGATAATCTCGATATGATACTCTTCCTGCGCGATCCGCTCACCGCGCAGCCGCACGAACCGGACGTATCCGCCCTGCTCCGCCTGTGCGACGTCATGGATATCCCCCTCGCCACCAACGTGGCGAGCTGCAGGATATTCCTCGACTACTTAAAGGATATGAGCGAGAACGATAAAGGTTAAAGCCGAACAAACGGCAAAAGTACGGACATGCTCGTCGTGCCCGTACTTTTCTTTTACAAAACCGCATTCAGCGACTGCCTCCCGTAAAAATCGTTTTCTTCACCGCGCGCCGCACGGGATATCCGACAGCCGTCGCCGCGGCTATCTTTATGCCGTCGCCCGCGAGGAAGGGTACGACGCAGGTAAGCAGCGCCGCGCCGAGCGAGGACGACCCCGTGCTTATCATGAACCATACGGTGCCGAAGGCGTACAGCGCGACCGTGCCCGCGATCATCGCGAGCGGATATACCCATACGCGTTTTTCCCTGCCGAAAAGGTCGATGAGCAACCCGCTCACGAAGGCAAGGAACACGTATCCGACGATGTAACCGCCCGTAGGTCCCGCGAGAACGCCGAAACCGCCCCTCCCGCCCGAGAACACGGGCACGCCTATCGCACCGAGGAGAACATAAGCCAGCGTGGCGACCACGCCGTGTTTGCAGTCTATAACGCAGCACGCAAGATACACGCCGAGCGTGGCGAGAGATATCGGCACGGGACCGACGGGGACCGTCCACGGCGCGAGCACGCAGACGATCGCAGCGAGAAGCGCCGTAAAAGCTATGGTTCTTGCCGAGACCTTCATAATGCCAGCGATACCTCCCCCGCAGAGAATGTCTTTTCCTCGCCTCCGACGTCGATGAGAAGCGAACAGTCGTCGGCAATGCCCGTGACAAGGGCGTCATACCTGCCGTCCACGGTGACCCGCTTGCCTATGACGCATGAACGGCGACGGTACTCGTCCACGAACGCGCCGCTCCTTACCTGCTCTTCCGTATCCGCCAGACCGCGCAGCAGGCATGCGGCAAGCTCGCAGCGGTCGACATACCTGCCGCCCGCTTCCTCTATGCTCGTCGCGCGCGAAGCGATCTCGGGCGGGAATGCCGCGGCGTGAACGTTCACGCCTATGCCGACTACGGCGTAAGCAAGCCTGCCGTTCTCCATCCCGAAACCACCTTCGGTAAGTATGCCGCACACCTTTCTGCCGCCGATATATATATCGTTGACCCACTTGATATCCGCTTTCACGCCGCCCAGCTCTTCTATCGCCCGCGCGGCGACCACCGCGGCATACGCCGTGATACGCCCGCAGTCGGCTGCGGACAGCTCGGGGCGGATGAGCGCGCTGAGATACAGCCCGCTGCCCCGAGGCGAGACGAAAGATCTGCCTAACCTGCCCCTGCCATTCGATTGAGCGTCGGCGACCACGGCGGCGCACGGAGCTCCGCTCTCGGCGAGCGCTTTTGCCCTGTCGTTGGTGGAAGGCAACGTTTCGTGCGCCTCGACGGTCATGTCTTCGCCGAGGTAGTGCAGCACGCCCGCCGCCGACGGCTTATCTCCGCTTACCAATCGGTAACCGCGGCGGGAAGAAGCTATGCCGTATCCTTCCGCGCCCAGCTGCTTTATCGCTTTCCACACCGCGGCGCGCGTGACGCCGAGTTCTTCGGCGAGTTTTTCGCCGCTCGCTTCGCCCGCGTACAGCCGCGAGAGTATGCCGTCCTTTATGCTCATAACGACAGTATAGCACGCCCGGCGGCTCTTTGTCAACTTCCAAATCAACTAAAGTTTACGAAAAACAAAAATTTCCGAAAAAATTTTTCGTCAAGGTATTCCCTTTTTCGGAAAAGTGTGATATAATAAAGGTTCGGAAGAATACGGAGGTCTTCGCCGCCATGGAGATAGACGACAATAACCTTGTCAACAAGCTCATAATACTTTTCATTTTCGACAAGATGGGTATGCCGGTAACGGAAAAGACATTGCTCGAGATGTGCGCCAGCCGCAACAACTGGATCAATTACATGGAGAGCATAGAATGTCTCGGGGAGCTTGTGGACGCGGGATTCGTTTTCCGTGCTACGAGCGAGCGGAGCGAGTATTACACGATCACTACGTCGGGACGGGAGTGTCTGGACAGCTTCTTTACGCGCATACCCGCTTCCAAGCGCACGGAGATAGCGGACTACATCAAGGACAACCGCATGATGTACAAGCGCGCGCAGGAGTACTTCCGCGGGTACTACAAGAACGACGACGGATCTTACACCGTACATCTCAAGATACTCGACCCGCTGCGCACGACGATGGAGCTCAAACTCAACGTCGCCAACCGCGCCGTCGCAAAGACGGTATACAACAAGTGGGACAGCAGCGCGGCGGAAGTGTACTCGATGATATACGAAAAACTTATCGACTGAAAAGAGAAATACGCAAAGGCAGGAGGCAACAGGAACATGGAGATCTACAACACGGCGGGCACTTGCTCGCGGCAGATAATCTTTCGCGTGAGCGACGAGAACAAGATATCCGACGTTAAATTCATCGGCGGATGCTCGGGCAATCTTCAGGGCATCGCGCGGCTGGTGGACGGACAGGACATCGATTACGTCATAAGCAAGCTCAAGGGCATAATATGCCGCAGCGGCACGTCCTGCCCCGATCAGCTGGCGACCGCTCTCATACGCTACAAGGAGAAGAAGGCGAACAAGGACGCCGAAGAGAGCGAGAGCAAATAAAACCACCGAAAAATATACCGTTTACCGCCCGTTTACGCTTGACAAACGCAGCCGAGCGGTATATATTTATGCGTAAGATAAATAAGCTAAGTGCGGGACGCACGTCCCGTGGAAGCGTTTGAATGTACGGCTTTTATAAAACAACATTCTCATCCGGAGCCGTCAAAGCTCCGGATATATTTTTACGGAGAAAGCTATGGATAGCGAAAACGAAGAAAGAAAAGAAGACAAAGGCGAACTCCCCTCGCCCGACGTCGCGGCAAGCGCGGACGGCGAGCCGAAGAAGAAAAGGCTGAGCGAGATGAAGTTCTCCGAATGCCGATCGGGCGGACAGAAATTCGCGTGGCTGATGAATTACGTTTTCATCGACGGCATGAGCGGCATGGCTCTCGGGCTGTTCGCGACGCTCATCGCGGGGACTATCGTGTGGCAGCTCGGCGCGCTCATCGACAAAGGCGGCAGCAATTTCTTCGGGCTGGCGCTCGAGGCGATCGGCAAGGTCGCGCAGATAGCCATGGGCGCGGGCATAGGCGCGGGCGTATGCCTGAAAATGAAAAAGACTTCCCCGCTCGTGGTGGCGTCCGCATGCGCGGCGGGCATGATAGGCTCGTACGCGGGGGCGATAATAGGTTTCACTTACGACTACGAAACGATGGAATATACCGCGACGGGCGGTCTCACGGGCGCGTTGGGATCGGGGTCGGCGTTTTCGATAAGCATAGCGAGCGCGGGCGATCCGATGGGAGCGTTCATCGGCGCGATGTGCGCGATGAGCCTGGGAAACCTCGTTTCGGGCAGGACAAAGGTGGATATACTCGTGACGCCGCTCGTCGGCGTTATCGGCGGAGCGGTCGGCGGGCTTGCCATAGGCTTCCCCGTATGGCTGGCGCTCAATGCGCTCGGGTCGTTCATCATTTGGGTGCAGACGCTGGGCACGTTCGCGGTCGCCGTGATGGGCATGATAATAGCCGTGCTCATGGGCGTGGCGCTCACGCTGCCCATATCGTCGGCGGCTATCGGCATCGCGATCAATCTTTCGGGAGTCGCCGCGGGAGCCGCCGTGGTCGGCTGCTGCTGCCACATGATGGGCTACGCCGCGATGAGCTTCCGCGAGAACCGCTGGGGCGGAGCCGTCGCGCAGGGTCTGGGCACGAGCATGCTGCAGGTGCCCAACCTCTTCCGCAAGCCCGTGCTCTTCCTGCCGCCCGTGATATCGTCCGCCATACTCGGCACTATATCCACCCTATTGCCAAACGGCGTCGGGCTCGGGCTCATAGCGACAAAAACGGGCAGCGGCATGGGCACAGCGGGGCTCGTCGGACCCATCGACATGCTTTTCGAAATGCTCGGCACGCAGAACTGCAACGTCCCCCTTACGCTGCTCTGGGTACTGCTCTTCTGTTTCGTCCTTCCCGCCGCGCTCACCCTCGCCATAGGCGAGATATTCCGTAAGCTCGGTATAATGAAATACGGCGACCTCAAGCTCGACCTTAAGTGATCCCTTGCGCACGCGAAGCGTGCGCTTCGGTCAGGCGCAAAGCTCGGCATCGCGCCTTTGCGCACCGCTACCGCTCGCTTCGCGTGCGCTTCGGACAAAGCAAAGCTCGGCATCTTTTCGGTCTATAAGCGTAAATTTTGCCTCGCCGCCATGAGGCAGGCTTCGGCGACGTGCGGAGCGGTATGGATATCTTCCATACCGCTCCGTACAAAATTTACGTCTCTATCCTCGAAAATTTGCCGGCTTTGCTGCGAATTCCGTTAATCGTAACTTGCGTGTGCAGGGGCTTATCGTATGTTGCGAATTCTGCCGAGCTGGGCATATGCGCACAGGAGCTTAAAATAAGGTGCCGCGCGGAGCGCGGACACCTTATGAAAGCCCGCCCCGATACCTTCGTGTTCGCCGCCATAGGCGGCTCGGCTGATGGTCAGGGCGAGAAATTTTAAGGAGAACCCTGTCGGGTTCTCCTTGAAATTTTTCGGAATTACTGCGATACGACTCCCGCCATTTTGTAGAGATCCTTGCGGAACTTACGCGGCATGGCGAGCGCTTCCATGATATCGAGGTCTATTATCTTTTCTTTGGATATACCGACCACACGATTGCCGATGTCCTTTTTGAGCAGGCTCACGGCGTGATAGCCGAACTGCGTGGCGAGCAGCCTGTCGCGCATGGACGGCGAGCCGCCGCGCTGCTGGTGACCGAGCACCGTGGCGCGTATGGAAAGGTTGGTCTCGCGCTGGAGAAAGCGCATGAGCTCGTCCGCTCCGCAGACGCCTTCGGCGAGCACGACCATACCGCTCGACTTGCCCTTCTGCGAAGCCTCGATAAGGCTCTTTTTTATCTCCGAGAAAGTGAGAGGCACTTCGGGGATGATGATGAGTTCGGCGCCGCCCGCTATGCCCGTGTACAGAGCGATGTCGCCGCAATGCCGTCCCATGACTTCCACTATCGTTATGCGGTCGTGCGAGGAAGATGTATCGCGTATCCTGTCTATCGCTTCGAGGCAGGTGTTGCACGCCGTGTGGAAACCGACGGTGTAATCGGTGTAAGCGAGGTCGTTGTCTATCGTTCCCGGGATGCCCACCGTGGGGAAACCCTTTACCGACAGCGCTTCCGCGCCGCGAAAAGAACCGTCGCCGCCGATGACCACCAGTCCTTCGATGCCCTCTTCGCGCATGTTGGCTATCGCGATATCCTGGCACTCGGGCTTATGAAAGTCCATGCAGCGCGCCGTGCGGAGAATCGTACCGCCGCGCTGGACAATATCCGAAACGCTGCGCATCTGCATCTCGCGGAACGCTTTGTCGAGTATGCCCTGGTAGCCGCGCTCTATGCCCACGACGCTCATGCCGCTGCATATAGCCGTTCTGACTACCGAACGTATCGCGGCGTTCATGCCGGGAGCGTCGCCGCCGCTCGTAAGTATGCCTATTCTTTTCATATCAGAGAACTCTCCGTGTATCGATTCCTCACCTTTTCCGATAATGATTATAACATGTCCGCGCGCAATTTGCAATTATTTGGCGCACATTGTTTTTATGCTATCCTGACATTATTTTCGCCTAAAAGGTCTACCATTTCCGCGCGGGCGCGGCGGGCGTCCAGCCTCACCGCCGAGCGGTATATCTCGCCTGACGACGTATCCTTGATATACAGCGTGTCTTTGCCGGGATACGTGCGCGCGATATCCAGGATATCGTTAGTGAGAGACGAGCCCATGCCGCCGCTGAGGTAGCAGCATATCTTCTGCGCTTCACGGACGGGCGCTTCGGTCGCCGCGGCGTCCTTCCACTCCTCCATGCTCGTCGCCCATATGCCCGCGGGACGGTCGCCGCTCGCGGATATGCGCCCTGTCACCGTCACGAGTTTGTCGGGTTCGAGCATGTTTTTGAGCTGCTGCCACTTGGACGGAGAGACCATGACTTCCACCGTGCCCACGAGATCCTCGAGCACGCCTATGCCGAATTCCTTGCCGCCCTTGGAAAACTTCTTTTCCGAGCTGATTATCATGCCGCGCAGCGTGACCGTGGAGCCGTCCTGAAGTTCAGTCTGCTCCGCGGGCTCGTCGCTTTCGTCGTCGGTAGGATCCAGTTTGTGGATGTCCGCCGAATTGTACCGCATCGCGGACAGCGCCTCCGCGCACGGCTGCAACGGATGTCCCGTAAGGTAAACGCCCGTCACCTGCTTTTCCATGCGCAGTTTGTCGCGCAGCGGATATTCCTCGACGACAGGGTACACGAACTCGTCCATGCCGCCGTCCGCTTCGTCGAACATATCGAACATCGAGAGCTGCCCGCCCGCCTTCGCCTTGTTATCGGCGGCGACGCGGTCCTGGAGCAGCGGATACGCCTGTATGAGCACGCTGCGCGCTTTGCCGAAGCTGTCGAACGCACCCGCGTAGATGAGGCTTTCTATCATGCGGCTGTTGAGCTTGACGTTATACATGCGGCTGAGGAACGCATACAGATCCCTGTACGGACCGTTGGCGTTACGCTCCGCGACCATCTCTTCCATGATCGCCGAGCCTACGCCCTTGACCGCCGCAAGCCCCACGCGCACGCAGTCCCCTTCCACGGAAAAGCCCACGATGGACTTGTTTATGTCGGGCGGCAATACCTTGATGTCCTTCTGCTTTAAGTACATCAGGTAATTGGTTATCTCGTCTATCTTGTTTATGCGGTTGTTGAGCACCGCGACGATGAACTCTTTAAGGTAGTGGCATTTGAGATACGCCGTCTGGTATGCGACGTAAGCGTAAGCCGCCGCGTGCGATTTGTTGAACGCGTAGGATGCGAAGTCCATCATCTCGGAAAAGAGCTGGTCGGCGTCCTGTTCGCTCATGCCGTTGGCTACTGCGCCGGGGACGTTGACCGTCACGCCCTTTTCGTTGGTGAACGTGCCGCCGTGCACGAACGTCACGCGCTCGGCTGCAAGCGCCGCCACCTTTTTCTTGCTCATCATGCGGCGGATAGAGTCCGCGCCGCCCATCGAGTACCCCGCGAGCTCGCGGCAGATGTTCATGACCTGCTCCTGGTAGACCATGACGCCGTAAGTAGCTTCGAGATTTTTCTTTAATGCGGGGTGCTTGTATTTGATCTCGTCGGGGTGTTTTTTGTTGTAAACGTACGTTTTGATGTACTGCATGGGACCGGGACGATAAAGGGATATGCCCGCTATGATATCCTCTATGCAGTCGGGTTTGAGGTCGCGCATGAAGCTCTTCATGCCGCCGCTCTCCAGCTGGAACACCGCGTGAGTATCGCCCTCGCCTATCATCCTGTACACTTCGGGATCGTCGTACTTCATCGCGTAGAAGTCTATCTTTCTGCCCGTATCCTGCTCGACGAGATCCACCGCCTTTTTGATATCCGTAAGGTTCATCAGACCCAAAAAGTCCATCTTGAGCAAGCCGAGCTCCTCGACCTGTATCATGTTGTACTGGCAGGCGACGACGCCCTGACCGTTCATGGAGAGGGGCGCGTGTTCGGCAATGGGATCGCGGCAGATGATGACGCCCGCGGCATGAAGACCCGTCTGACGGGGCATGCCTTCCAGCTCGATCGCGATGTCTATGACCTGACGGAGCACACTGTCTGATTCGTAAAGTTCGCGCAGCTCGGGCACTTCGTGATTGACGCCGTCGCGGTCCAGCTTTCTGCCGAGAACGTGTTCTATGGTCAGCTTGCCCATCATCTTTGGCATGAGCTTGGTTATCTTGTTCATCTCGGAGAACGGCACGTTGAGCACGCGTCCGACGTCCTTTATCGCGGCTTTTGCCGCCATGGTGCCGAACGTACATATCTGCGAAACGTGGTCGTCGCCGTACTTGCGGCGCACGTAATCGATGACCTCACCGCGGCGTTCCACGCAGAAGTCTATATCGAAATCGGGGTTGGAAACGCGCTCGGGGTTAAGGAAGCGCTCGAAGAAGAGGTCGAAGCCCAGCGGCTCGATCTTGGTTATGCCTATGGCGTAAGCGATTATGCTGCCCGCGCCGCTTCCTCGCCCGGGACCTACGGGTATGCCCACGCTCTCGGCGTAGTGTATGAAGTCCCAGACCACGAGGAAGTAATCGACGAAACCCATCTCGCTGACTATTTTGAACTCGTAGTCCGCGCGCTCGCGCACCGCTTTGGTGATGGTGCCGTACTTCTTTTTCAGCCCCTCTTCCATGAGCGAATGCAGATACTCGCCGCTGGACATGCCGCTGGGCGGATCGTATACGGGATACAGCATCTTGCGCTTGAAGTACGGCGAACAGTCCTCGCACTTATCCATGATCTCCAGCGTGTTATCCAGCGCCTCGGTAAGATTGGGAAAGACCGCCTCCATCTCCTCGCGGGATTTGAGGTAGAACTCCTTCGTGGGGAAATAGCTGTCGTCGTCCACGCCCTCGGCGCTCTCGGTGATCTCCGTTTCTTTGTCCTCGTCGGGCGGCAGGTTGTCGCCGAAAGCGATGCACTGCAACACCTTCTGCGAGCGGGAATCCTTCTTGCGCAGGTAATGCACGTCGTTAGTCGCGACGAGCTTGACGTTGTTGGCGCGCGCCACGGATATGAGGTAAGGCAGCACCGTCTTCTGCGAACGCAGGTTGTGATCCTGTATCTCCACGTAATAATCGTCGCCGAACAGCGCCTTGAAGCGCTTGACCACCCTGTCCGCCTCTTCGAGGTCGCCCGCGAGTATCGCCTGCGGCAGCTCGCCCGCCACGCAGGCGGAAAGGCAGATCAGCCCTTCGCTGTGCTCGGAGAGCAGATCGAAGTCTATCCTCGGTTTGCGGTAGAACCCCTCGGTAAAACCCGCGGAAACGAGTTTTACGAGGTTATGGTAACCCTTCTCGTTCTTGCAGAGCAGCACGAGATGATTGGCTTTATACGTTTTGTCGCCCGGCGCGGGACGGGACTTGCGGTCGGGCGCCGTGTACACCTCGCAGCCGATGATGGGCTTGACCTTGAACGTGTGCTCGGGGTTTTTGTTGTACGCCGCCGCTTCCTTGTAAAAGGACATCGCGCCGTACATATTGCCGTGGTCGGTGATCGCGACCGCGGGCTGACCCAGCTCCGCGCAGCGCGCGAACAGCTTGCTTATCTTGGTCGCGCCGTCGAGCAGCGAATATTCGGTATGAAGGTGCAGATGTACGAATCTCTTTTCTTCGCTCATTTATGTTCTCCGTCTGTTTTTCCGATGTCCGTCTTTTTTAGCGACGCGGCAAGAGCGGTCAGCCGCGCGAGCCGATGGCTCACGCACGACTTGCTCACTCCCAATACTTCCGCGAGCTCTCCCATGCTCATCTCGGGCGCGGAAGCCCGCAGGTGCGCGGTGGTGGCAAGTTTTTCGTCCAGCGATTCCAGCCCCACGCGTCGGTCGATATACTCTATATCCTCTATCTGCCTGACGGCGGCTTCCACAGCCCTGTCGATGTTGGCGACGTCGCAGTTCTGCGCCGCGGCAGCCAGCCTGCCCATGTAAGAATTGACCATTTCCTCCTGCACCGCGAGAGCCGCTTTGGGCGCGCCCATGTATACGAGCGCGTCGCTTATCTTCTCTTTGCTCTTCAAGTACAGCGTGTGCTTTTCCCCGCGCGTGCCCCTGCCTATGCCGCCCACGGCGCCGTCGAGCAGTTCAGCCACGCCGTCGCGCAGCTCCGCGCCGCCGAAAGCTATCTCCATGTGATTGTTCCTGCCGAGAGAGATATATCCTCCTCCGAGGAAAGCCCCGCGCGTATAACACTTCTTGGCGCTGTCGCGGCGCACGAGCTCGGGCGCTATGCCGGGCACTATGGCAAGAGCTCCTCCGCCCGCTTCCATGATACCGAGCGCCGAGAGGAAGTCCGCCCCGTCGGGGAATGCTATCTCCGTATGTTTGCCGCGGCTTATCCGCGGCGGCGGCAGCATGAGCGTGAGAGCGAGCGCGCCGACGAGGGACGGCATATCCGGATTGTCCGTATACAGGAAGGCTTCCACTCCTCCGCGTTTAAGCCTCAGCGTGCCTGCCGTATGCACGATGGCGGACAGCTCCGCGAGCGCGTCGCCGCGGCTGTTCGGGATGACGGACGCGAGCTCGCTCTTTGCCTGTTTGCTTATCGTCGCGTTCACGATCTCACCGCCTCCGCCCTGCCGCGCTTAAAATGCGGAGCCGACGTAAGATTGACTATGAGCTCGTCGGGCAGTCCCGACTTCTCCCACACTTCCCGCTCGCAGGAGACGTCCCCCACTTTATCCGGGACGTGCGCATCCGAATCCGCAACGAACTTACAGCCGAGCGACGCGAGAAGAACGAGATCGTCCGCCGTCACGGAGACGCGTTTTCCGTTGAGCTCAATGAGAGTGCCTTTCGCCGCAGCCGCCTCGCCCACCGCGCGAAGGTCTATGCGGCAATCGTGCATGGGATGGGATATGATGTCTATATCGTTTTTTTCGAGAGCGCTTATATACGCGTCGGTATTCCTTGCGAGCACGCGACGGGAATTTTTCGTAACGAGATTGCCGAGGAAAAAGAACATGTCCCCGGGACGCAGCAGGCGTATGCCCTTGTGATAGCCGCAGACCACCACGTCGAGCTCGTCAGCATACTCTTCGGGCAGATCGATCTCGCCGCGCGGCGAAAGGAAATTACACTCAATCCCCGTGAGTATCGTTATCTGCGGATACTCGAGCCGCAGGCGTTTTACTTCCGCGAAAAACTCGGGGAGGCGCTTTTTCTTCACCCCCGCGAGAAGATGACGCGGACCGTGATCGGTGATCGCGATCTCGCGCAGTCCCGCGGCTATCGCCGCTTTTACGTTGTCCTCCACACTGCCCTTGCCGTGGCTGTATGTCGTGTGGGTGTGGTAATCCCCGTATATCATTCAGAACCGACCTATATAACGCACTTCCTCTTTCAGCTTCACGCCGAAAGCCGAATATACTTTCAGTTTGACCGTTTCGGCGAGAGCGCGGAAATCTTCCGCTTTCGCGCCTTCGTCCATGATTATGAAATTCGCATGTTTATCGCTGACATGCGCGCCGCCGCAGCGCAGACCTTTGAGCCCCGCCCTGTCGATGTGATATCCCGCGGGCACACCGTCGCAGGCGAGGAACACGCTGCCCGCGCTCCGCCCCGAAGGCTGCGACGCTCTGCGGCGCTTTATGTTTTCCGATACGGCGGAAAATATCTTACGCGCGTCGCCGGGGACGAGCGAAAGCTCGACCTCGAGTATCGCTCCGCTCGGCAGGCCGCTCACGCCGCGGTACGAAAACGTCAGATCCCCGCTCGGGATATCCGCGATACCGCGCTCGGTAAGCACTCTCACCCGCCGCACCAGCCTGCCCGTTTCGCCGCCGAACGCGCCCGCGTTCATGACGACCGCGCCGCCTACGCTGCCCGGAATGCCCACCGCCCATTCGAGACCGCTCAGCGACCGCCTGCACGCTTCCGTCGCCAGTGCGCCCAGCGGCGCGCCGCTCTCGGCGATAACCCCGCCGCGCGTAAAACGCACTTCGTCGCAGCGCATGACGAGCACACGCTCCGTCACGCCGCCGTCTGACGCCACTACGTCGGTGCCCCGCCCGAGCACAATATCTCCTTCGCGGTATTCCGCCTCGCGGACGCTGCGCACTATCTTCACTTCCGCCTCGCCGCCCGCCGACACGCTGAGCAACGAGGAAAGCGACATCCTGCTCATACAGTATACTCCGTTTGCAAAAATTTTTCAAGCGATTGAGAGGAGCCGCAAAAAATCGGCTCCTCCGTATAATATATGCGGCAGGTCACTAAAACGCCATTCGCGATAAAGTACCGTTATATGGACAACGCCAAACCCAGCAGACGTTCGGTATATCCGCCGCCGGTGTTTTAAGTTTATGTCGTAATACTATTCTTCGGTATATCTGCCGCTACCCGATGTTCAACGCCCAATGTTTCCAATATCCCGCTCTCTTCCACAAGGCACCACAATGCCGCGCTTGTTGGATTTAACTTTTTAAGATCGTTTTCCTTATCACTGCGCTTCCAAAATTTCTTTGAACGAATATATCTTATATCTATAAAACCGATAACATTGCTGCTCTCCATGTTTGCCTTTATGTTATCCGCATATTTCGGATCGTCGATGACGAACAAAAAACAAAGCTCGTGTCTTAATGCGGCAAATCCTAACGTATCTCCCAAATAATAAATATTTGTTTTTGAACCCTCGTCTTCGACCATTGACAGCAATTTGTTTATTTTTTCGTCGGCGTATTGCGCTTCGGCAGACATATTATCTGCTTTGTCGTCGCTTACGCCAAGGCATTCTTCCGCAAATTCGCGGATCAGCGCTTTTGGCAATGAGAAATTGGAAAATCGCGTATCAAAATCGGTGCCATTATCATAAGCCTCAAATCCGCCCGACGGGATAAACTGCAAAAAGCCCGCTTTTGCCGCGACGTGCCTGCTCCTTCTTATGCGTAACAGATCATAACCGCCGCTATGATTTTTACACAGAACTACCGCCTGCACGCCGATCAGCGAATAGCGACCCGCGCCACTCGTGAACACATCGGCAGTGGTGCGCATTTTATCGTGAACGGCTTTTCTTTTCGGTAAATAGCACCGTAAAAATTCGTCGTTATTTCTCCCGAATATCAGTTTACCGTTCTTTTTATCGATCTTACCGTTATCCAGCGACATATCGGATACTATCTCATATCCGCGAAATTTCATGTATGCGCGGTATAACTCATACTCAAGGATATGCGACGTACATAAGTTTGCCTTATATACGCCGGTGTATGCGGTAAAGTGATGACCGCCGGAAAAATCAATGCCGTCCAGCATATAACCTATCTTATTCGGGAAACGTATATTGGTTTTCAGCAGATTATAATACTTCTTTTCAAACGCATCCACACATTTATAAACGGCTTCGCCGCAGGTTTTTAATTCTTCTTTTTTATACATCTTCGAAAACGGATACTTTATTGGCTCGGCGCTTCCGAAATACACGGCGTCGTAAAGCTGCCCGTGCAAATTCGCCGTTTTGCATCCGGACGCATTTCCATCACGCCGCCGCTCGTATTCCTCCGCTGCGGGCGAATACAGAGCATTCAGTGTTTTTCGCTCCCATTCGACATAATCCGTCGAACCGAGCGCGGTAAAATATCTATCACGACGGATTGTTCTGAATACAAACACCGCTTTACATACGACTTTCCATATGCCGAGGAATAAATGTTTTACGCTGTCCCAATCCTTATAGATTTCTATGATCAAATAAAATATAAATAAAATCACGGAAACTATCCATATAGTATTGTCTTTCAAAAAATCAATAAGATCTTTCATACATATCTCCTTGCGATATACGCGGCATAAGATTCAAAACAATCTTTTCTTTTTCAACACAGAGGACGGCGCAGCTACCTTATTTATCCCGGAAAAAGAGGAAGATACAGGCGGAACTATGCGCCTTTCCGTAGCAGAGCATAAAATAAAAAGGGGCAAGCCCCTTTTTATTTTGTTATTGCACCTCTGCGGTGCTGCAATATCTCCTTACCGTTTCTATCGCTTTGGTGCACGAGGGCAGAGAGTCGTAGGTCTCGCCTATGCAGATGACGCTCTTGCGGGCGTTGCGCAGCTTATAGCAATAGCGGCCGAACTTGTCACGGTCGATGACGAAGTTGCCTTCGGCGGCGTTCTTGCGCACGGCGTCGAGAGCGGCGAGCGCGGTGGACTGCGAGGATACGCCTTCGGTAGCAAGCATGAGCTGACCGTTGCCCGCATAAAGCATGGCATGCCACATATCGTCGTCGCCGCGTTTTACCACCCACTTGCCAGGCGCGGACTTCGCATTCACCCTTACGGGGGACGGTTTGTACTCTATGTACTCGTCGCCGCGGGAGACCCCGCCCGCGATCGGCGCGTCCGCGGCAAGGCGTTTAACGCTCTCCACCGCCTTTTCGCACTGGTCTTTGGCGCGGTATATCTCGCCGATGCAGAGAAGTTTGTTCCCCGACGACTTGAGTTTGAAATAGTAATTGCCGTTCTTGTCGCGGTAAATGACGAACTTGCCGCCGCCCGTGATGTTGCGCACTATCGTGGCTATGCCCGAACGCGCGCCCTCTTCGGAAGAGTATATCTCGCTCTCCAGCATAAGTTCGCCGTTTTTAGCGCTGAGCACCGCGACATACTCGCCTTCGCGTTTGAATTCCACGCTCCAGCTGCCCGCCGGGCGCCTTACGCCGGGCGCCACTTTGGGGCGGGGTTTTTTATCGTCCGCCGCATTTTCGGAGGGCGCTTCTTCCGCGGTCACGGGTTCGGCGGCGGTTTCCGCCGTCGGCTCCGCCGTTTCCGCATACTGTTCGGCGACAGGCTCCGCCGCTGCGGCTGCGGGAGCCGCGCTTTCCTCTTCCGCGGGCAGTTCGTCTGCCGACGGTTCGGGCGGCAGCTGCTCTTCCGCGGCTTCGCCGTCCGCGGTATCCGCTTCGGCGTTCGCCCGCTTTTTCTTATCCGCACGGTTAAGCAACACCGCGATCACGACGATCGCGACGAGCACCACGGCGGCGACTATTATGCCTATGATGAGTATGATATCCGACGTTCCGGCAGCGGCTGTTATCATTTCCCGATCTCCTTTGTAACTTATTTATGATATTATATCACAAGCCGACAAATTTTTCAAGGGGTTTTGAAAAATTCAGACGGTCGTATCGTCGAAAAACATCTCCAGGACCTTGGCGGGACCTTCGTCCGCAGCGGACGGCGCGATGAGCTTTGCCGCCGCCTTGCAGCCCGGCATGGCGTTGCGCACGGCTACGGGCAGACCGACGGCATCCAGCATATCGATATCGTTGTCCGCGTCGCCGAAAGCCGCGGTATCCTCTTTAGTCAGTCCGAGTTTTTCGGTCATGAACTCCACCGCGCTCCCTTTGCCCGACTCCGCCGGAACAAGTTCGAGATACGTCGCCTGACTGAACATGAAACGTGAGGAGGAGAGCGGCATGCGGGACAGCTCGGCGAGAATTTCTATGCCGTCTTCCGCGGCGAGCAGCATCATTTTATCGAAGCCGCCCTTATATGTTTCCGCAAAGCCCTCGGGAACGTAAGTGACGGGGCAGCCCGTGAGAAAAGCATAACGCTCGGAAACGTATGTCTTTTTTTCGCAGTACACTTCGCCGTCCGCATGGTACACGACGTCTATGCCGCGCGCTTTGGCTGCCGCAGAAGCGGAAAGGACGTCCTCCCTGCCCGCGGTGAGGCGGCGCATGACGCTGCCGTCCTCCCCGACGATGAGCCCGCCCTGCAGACAGATATACGGCACGCCTTCCGCACTGCCGTATACCGAGGCAAGCCTCCGCGCGAGGCTCATGCGGCTGCGCCCCGAGCATATCACGAAAATGCCGCCCGCTTTACGGTAGTCGGCTATGGCGCGGCGGGTACGTTCCCCCACCTCTTCGCCGCTGACGGCGAGAGTGTCGTCAAAATCGCAGAACACGAGTTTGTATTTGAGCATAGTCACTCCTTGTGGAAATGTTCGTACACCGCGAGCGCCGCGGGCTTGGTCATGCCCGCCGTCGTTTCCAGAGCTTCGAGCGGCAGAGAGCGTATGCGCTCCACCGAGCCGTACGCTTTGAGCAGCAGTTTGCTCTTCTTCTCGCCTATGCCCGGGATGCTCGTAAGTTCGGTATTTATGCGCTTCATGCGCGAGTTGCGATGGTATGTTATCGCAAAACGGTGCGCCTCGTCGCGCACGCGCTGCAACAGTTTGAGCGCGGCGCTGTCACGCGAGAGCAGTACGGGATCGGACGAATGCGTCGTGAATATCTCCTCTTCGCGCTTGGCGAGACCCACCATGGGGATATCGAACCCCGCCTCTTTCATCACCGCATACGCGGCGTGCAGCTGACCTTTGCCGCCGTCTATGACTATAAGGTCGGGCAGCTCGGCGAACTTTTCGTCGCCCGCCTTTGCATGCGCGAGCCGCCGCGTGAGCACCTCCGCCATGCAATGGAAATCGTCGTTGCCTTCCACCGTCTTTATGCGATACTTGCGGTATTCGGACGCGGCTTTCGCGCCGTTTATGAAGCATACGCCGCTCGCGACCTTGTCCGTGCCAGAGATATGCGATATGTCGTAGCACTCGATGCGCCGCGCGCTCTTCAATCCCAGCCGCTCGCACAGCATGTCGCAGGCGCCGAACGTGCGTTCGCGCTCGCGCAGTTCTTTGTCCGCCGCCTTTTCCATGCACTCGCGGGCGTTCTCCTCCGCCGTTCGCACGAGGTCGCGGCGTATACCGCGCTGCGGGACGCGGATGTGTACGGGTCCGCCGCGGCGCTCCGCCAGACACTTCTCGAGAGCCTCTTCCGCCACCGGCACGTTGACGAATACGGACACCGGCACAGGGGCGTTCTCGTAATACTGCATGATGAAGGAAGCGAGCGCTTCGCCGTCCTCGCCCGCGTCCGCCGACGGGAAACTTCCCGCGGGAAGCAGCTTATTGCCGCGCACGGGCATGACGGACACCGCCGAACGCAGACCGTCCGTCACATAGCCGAAGTAGTCGGAATCCTCCACGTCGAGATCGGCGAGCGTGCGCTCTTTCATGCGTTTTATGTCGGCGAGCAGTTCTCTGTAACGTATGGCGCGCTCGAAGTCCTCCGCTTCCGCCGCGTCTTTCATCTTTTCGGCGAGCGCTTTTTCGGCGGAGTCGTCCCGTCCCGAGAGGAAGTCGATCGCGCCGCTCACCGCTTTCATATAATCCTCGCGGCTCACTTTGCCCGTGCACGGCGCGGGGCAAAGCCCTATATGACGGTACAGGCACTCGCGCTTGGCGCGCATCGCCCGCGTGCACGTTCGCACTCCGTAAACGGACTTTATCACGCTCACCATGTTCTTCGCGGTCATCGCCGCGCCGAACGGTCCGTAATATTTGGCGCCGTCGCGCTTGGGGTGACGGGTCACTTCCATATTGGGAAATTTGTCGCGCAGATCCATGCGGATGTACGCCGCCTGACCTTTATCGTCTTTGAGCAGGATATTGTAGCGCGGCATGTGCTTTTTTATGAGCGTGGATTCGAGCACGAGCGCGTCCGCCTCGGTGAGCGTGACGATGTACTCGAAACTGTCCACGTTGTCCACCATCGCCTGCACCTTGACGGGTTTTGGCGACGAGCGGAAATATTGCGTCACCCGCCGTTTGAGGATGACCGCCTTGCCGACGTATATGATGTTCCCGAAGGCGTCCTTCATGATGTACACGCCGGGTTTTTCGGGGACTTCTTTAAGTTTGGGCTCTACCTTATCCTTATTGAACATATTACTTGCAGTCCAGCCAGTTCCTGCCCGTGCTCACGGAAGCGACGAGCGGCACTTTGAGCGTGACGGCGCTTTCCATCTCGCGTTTGAGGAGAGCCGCCGCCCGATCCGCTTCGTCCTCGGGGCAGTCGAGTATGAGTTCGTCGTGTACCTGAAGTATCAGCTTGGAGCGCATGCCGCGCAGCGCCTCGTACACCTTTATCATGGCTATCTTTATGATGTCCGCCGCCGTGGATTGGAGAGGCATGTTCATCGCCGCGCGCTCGCCGAAATTGCGCTGACGGTAATCGCGGGAATGCAACTCGGGTATCACCCGCCGCCTGCCGAAAAGGCTTTCCGCGTATCCCCTCTCTCTCGCGCCCGCGACCACCTCTTCGAGATACTCGTGCACGCGCGGGAAGCGCCCGAAGTATCTGTCTATATACGATTTTGCCTCGGCGGTCGTTATGCCCAGCCTTTCGCCCAGACCGAACGCCGACATGCCGTATATGATACCGAAGTTGACGGTCTTCGCGACGCGGCGCTCATGCGCGTCGGGCTCCGCCGTGCCGAACAGCTCGCGCGCGACCGCCGTATGCACGTCCAGCCCCTCGCGGTACGCCTCGATGAGGTTCTCGTCTCCCGAAAGGTGCGCCATGACGCGCAGCTCTATCTGCGAGTAATCCGAGCTGACGAGGACGTGCCCCTTGCGGGCGATGAACAGCGCCCTGAGTATCTTGCCCTCTTCTTCGCGCACGGGGATGTTCTGCAGATTGGGTTCGGAGCTGGAAAGCCGCCCCGTGGACGTCTGCATCTGGTTGAATTCGGTATGCACGATGCCGTCCGCCCCCGCGACTTTGCTCAGCCCGTCGAGATAAGTGGAACGCAGCTTGGATATATAGCGGAAGCGTATCACCTCGGGCACTATGGGGTGCTCGTCCTTTATCGTGTTGAGTATCTCCGCGGACGTGGAACGCTCGCCGCGGCGCTTGGGATATTTTATCCCCATTTCGTCGAACAGCTTTATGCCCAGCTGTTTGGGCGAGTTAAGGTTGAACCTGCCGCCCGCGAGCTCGAATATATGCTCTTTTATCTCCTCTTCGAGCGCGGCGTACTTGTCTTTGAGTTCGGCAAGCAGACCGAGGTCTATGAGGAAACCCGTCTTCTGCATATCGTAAAGCACGGCGGGCAAAGGACGCTCGACGTTGCGGTAAAGGTCGGTCATGCCCTGCTCTTCGAGCGAAGCGAGCATGGCTTTACCGTCGAGCACGAGCGCAGCCGCGGCGGAATCCACGGTCATGCCGAGAGTTTCGGCAAGCCCCTCCGCCGAGGAGTATTTGAAATTGGGTTTGACAAGGTACTCCATGAGCGCGACGTCCTCGTATCCGCGCAGCGTTATGCCGCAGCCGCCGAGGCGGCGCATGAGCGATTTGGCGTCGTACACGAATTTGACGACGCTTTCGTCTTCGAGGCGGTCTTTTATCGCGGCGAGCGCCTCGCTCTCCGACGGTCCGTCGCCGAGAAGGTCCGTTTTGAGAGGCAGATCGTACTGCCGCGCGCCGTCCGTCGAAATAGAGAGTTTATCGCTGCCGAGAGATATGCCGAAGGACTGCGCTTCGCCCGCCACCACCGCGAGCTCGCCCGCGGAAGAGAGGGCGATGATATCCGCCCGCGAGTACACGGGAGCGGCTTCCACGCTGTCGCCGAACAGTTCGGCGCGGCGCGTGAGGGATTTGAAATCCATACGCGTAAAGAACTCCATGACCTCTTCGGAGAACGGGAAACGGTATTTGAGTTCGGAAAGAGGCACGTCCACGTCGCAATCCGTTTTGATACGCGCGAGCATGTACGACATGTCGCAGGACTGCCTGCCGTTTTCGAGATGTTCGCGCAGCTTGCCTTTGATGTCGCCTATATGCGAATATATCCCGGCGACGGAACCGTAATGATCGAGAAGATCCATCGCCTTCTTTTCGCCTATGCCGGGAACGCCGGGGATATTGTCCGACGGGTCGCCCGCGAGCGCTTTATAGTCCACCACCTGCGAAGAGGTGAGCTTCATCGTCTCTTTGAGCGCGGACGGAGTCATCTTCGCCACGTCCGTGATCCCCCGCCGCGTGAACAGCACGGTGACCGTGTCGCTTATGAGCTGGAAACTGTCGCGATCCCCCGTGAGGATATACGTCGGCAGAGCGTGGCGCGCCGCGAGCGTGCCGATGATGTCGTCCGCTTCTATCCCCTCCTGCTCGATGTACTTTATGCCCATTTTGTCCAGCATCTCTTTAAGGAGCGGGAGCTGGCAGGCGAGCTCTTCGGGCATGCCCCGCCGCGTGGCTTTGTAACCGTCGTACATCTTGTGACGGAACGTCTTGGCTTTCATGTCGAACGCCACAGCCATGTACCGCGGAGAGTACTCCTCGATGAGCCTCGCGAGTATATTGGCGAAGCCGTAAACGGCGTTGGTGTAAATGCCGTCCTTACCGGTCAGCAGCGGCAGCGCGTAAAACGCCCTGTTGATCAGGCTGTTGCCGTCTATGAGCACAAGTTCGTCTTTGAGTTCCATACGATTATTATAACCGCTGACCGTAAAATTGTCAACATCTTTGTCCTCAGCGCGGTGCGGCGCGGCAAAGGGAAAGCGCACGGCTCCTGCCGTGCGCTTTCCTACCGAGAGTCTTATGATGAAGTTGTATATATACCGGTCTCGGGCGGATATCGCCTTCGCCCGCTATACGCGTTTGCTTTTGCTCCGAGGCTTCTTCGCGCCGCAGCCTCGGCAGACCGAGCAGTTGCCTCCGCAGCCGCAGTCCGACTTTCTGCCCGTAGCCTTTTTCCATATCGCCACGCCTATTACGAGCCCCACTATGAGCACGGCGGCGATTATTATAACGATCTCTATCACGCCCACAGGCACCTCCGATGCCGCGTCATGCGGCTTTGATCTTCTTTTCTTCGTCCTTCTTTTTAAGATACTTGTTCACGAACACGAGCGCGGTTATCGCTGCTGCCCATGCGACCGCCCATATCGCGATCGTCCACGGGAACGCCCCCATCGTGTACACCATGGACGAGGTGATATAGCTCGTTGCGAGCCAGAACAGCATCGTCCAGCGGAAACGCTTTTTGGTGAGCTCTCCCCTTGCTGTCGCTACCGCCGCAAAACAGGGTATCGTGAGCATGTTGAACGCGATGAACGCTATCAGCCCCGCGCCGCTTATATCCGTAGCTCCCATGAGCGCGGATATCGCTTCCACTCCGTCCTCTCCCGCAAGACCCGCGTCGAACGTCGCGGATATCGTGGCGGCGAGCGTACCGAACGTCGCGATGACGTTCTCCTTGGCGACAAGTCCGGTTATCGCCGCGACCGCGAACACCCAACCGCCCGCGGCGAGCTGAGAACCGAATCCCAGCGGCGTGAACAGCGGCTGTATCAGCATGCCAAGGCTCGCAAGTATGCTTTCGCCCATGTCCTCGTCGGGGACGTAATGCCAATCCCATGTGAAGTGCGAGAAGAACCAGATGATTATCGTGGACGCGAGGATGACCGTGAACGCCTTTTTGATGAAGTGCTTCGCCTTGTCCCACACATGCAGCATCGTGCTCTTAAAGCCGGGGCGGCGGTAGTTGGGCAGCTCCATGATGAAGGGAGACAGCTCTCCGCGCATCGTCGTGCCACGCATGAGTATGACCGTCGCGAGCGCCACGCATATGCCGAGCAGGTACATGAGCATTGTTATCACGTCCGCATTGCCCATACCGGACACGCTCACCAGCGCGCCCGCGCAGCCCACGAGTATGGGGAGCTTCGCGCCGCAGGAGAAGAACGGTATCACGCGCACCGTAGCCACACGCTCTTTCTCGTCTGCGAGAGTACGGGTGTTTATCATGGCGGGCACGCTGCATCCGAAGCCCATTATCATGGGCATGAGAGCGCGTCCCGAAAGCCCGAGGCGGCGGAAGATACGGTCGAGTATGAACGCGACGCGCGCCATGTAGCCGCTGTCTTCGAGCAGCGAGAAGAACATGAACAGCAGGAGTATCTGCGGCAGGAACCCTATGACCGCGAACAAGCCGCCGAGCACGCCGTCTACGACGAAGCCGTTAGCCCATGCCGCGGCGCCCGCGGATTCCATGCCCGCGCCTATCCCGCCGGATATGCTCCCCGTTATGCCTTCGACGAATTTCTGTAATATCACTCCGGGGGACGATATGCCCGCGCTGCTGCCGAACAGTCCTTCAAACGGCGTGCCCGCGAACATCGTCCACTCCCCGCCCGCACCGAGCGCCGGGGCGAGGAACAAGAGATTTTCGGAGAAAGTCAAATGGAATATCACGAACAATATCGCCACGAAAAGAGGTATACCCGCCCACTTGTTAGTCAGCACCCGGTCGATCTTTTCCGAAAGTTTAAGTCTCTTTCCCTCGCCCGACTTACGAGTGAGCGCAGGAGAATAATTGGCTGTTATGTAATCGTACCGCGCGTTCGCGACGAAAGCCTCCCAGTCGTCGCCGAACGTCGCGTCCTTCATGCCGTGCATGTAATTGCGCACGAACGCGGAAGTTTTCTTGTGGTTGTCGCTCTCTAAGCTGTCGCCCTCCGCCAGCTTCACCGCGTGGAAAAGAGGCGAGCTCACGCCGTCGTCGCGCAGGTGGAGCGCCGCTTCCTCTATCGCGGGGGCGATCATCGTGCTTCCCAGCACGCTCACGCCTTGGCGCTTCTTCTTTGCGGCGGCGACCGTCTTTTCTATGAGCTCTTTTATGCCCTTGCCCGTCACCGCGGATACGCTGACCACCGGCATGCCCAGCCGCTCTTCGAGCAGTTTGACGTCTATCTTATCGCCGTTCTTTTCCAGCTCGTCCGCCATATTGAGGGCGACGACGACGGGAACGTCCATCTCCATGAGCTGCGTGGTAAGATAAAGATTGCGCTCGAGGTTGGTCGAGTCCACGATATCTATAACGGCGTCCGGTCTGTTATCCAGGATGAAGTTACGCGATATGACCTCTTCGGGAGTATACGGCGAAAGCGAATATATGCCCGGAAGATCCACGACCGTGAACGGCTCGCTGCCCTTTTTGCATACGCCCTCGCGCTTATCCACCGTCACGCCCGGCCAGTTGCCTACGTGCGCCGTCGCGCCCGTGAGCGCGTTGAACAGAGTGGTCTTACCGCAGTTGGGATTGCCCGCCAAAGCAACACGGATCATTTCTTCACCTCCGCAGCGCCCGACAATTCCACGTCTACGAGTTCCGCCTCGTTCTTCCTCATCGAAAGCGCGTAACCGCGCACTATCACCTCGATGGGATCCCCGAGAGGAGCGCTCTTCCTGAACGTTATGGGAGCGCTCTTCGTCACGCCCATATCGAGCAGTCTTTTTCTCGTCCAGCCTTCGCCGCGCGTGTTCACCACCACGCCGCTCTCCCCCGGACGCATCTCGCTGACTTTTTTTACCATATAAAGTCTTACCGTCTCCTGCCGCTCTGTGCGGCGAAAGAATATCGTTAACCGCCGTTAATTTATTAACCTTGGTTAATTATTTTGCCTTTATTTATCGACCGGAGCGTATGCGCCCGATCGAAGAACTTTTAACGAGGTTATTATAATACACGGACAGAAGTTTGTCAAGGGATTTAAGCAAAAATTAGCTTGGGTTAATAAAAAAATTTGAGAGGAGGGGTGAGTCAAAAGTTTGTGCCTGATGGGCAGGCTTTGCGTGTTTTGTTTCTTCCTTGACTCATCCGGTACGCCGTTCGTGCCTTCGGCACTTCTGCGGCGCACCACCTTCCCTGACCAATCAGGGAAGGCTTTTAAGTTGACCGCGCGCAAAGCGCGGGATAAATTTATGAGCGTGAGCGAGTCTGTAATGCCCTCTCTTCTCCGCCAAGCCGCCTATGGCGGTGAAAGCTAATAAGAGACCTTTAATCATGACCGTGCTTACGGTGCACTTGTTCGCTCTTTTACGAGTTCATCTATATATAGACATGTATCGGCAAAATGTTTGTTTAATGTCGCATTATCTATACGCACTACGAGCAGTCCGTATTCCTCAAGATACATAGTGCGCAGACGATCGCGCTCTATTTGTTCTTCTTCGTAATGCTGACCGCCGTCGATCTCTATCACAAGTTTTGCCTGTGCACAATAAAAATCCGCAATATATTTTCCCAACACTTTTTGCCGCTTAAATTGAACGGGATAATTGCGCAGAAAATCGTACCAAAGATGTCTTTCTTCTTTGGTCATGTCCTTACGCAACTTTCCTGCGAGCGGATATAATGCAAAATTCGTCTTACGTCTCATGCGGTAAATTACGAATAGTCCGCTTCCCGAACGGAATAAATTTACGAGCGTTAAGCGAGTCCGGAACAGCCCTCTCGAATTGTTAGAGAGGGTGGCGAGCACAAAGCACGTTAGTGCGGCTGCGAGCCGGGTGAGTCAAAGGTTTGTATTCGACGGGCAGGCTTTACATGTTTTGCCGCTTCCTTGACTCATCCGGTGCGCCGTTCGTGCCTTCGGCACTTCTGCGGCGCACCACCTTCCCTGACCAATCAGGGACGGCTTTAATGGTGAGTGCTTCGCCATATATTTATCTGCGCTGCGCTACGGTCATTCTTCTTTCTCTTTCAAATACCTTTTTATCGCGTCGTAAGTTTCGTCGCAGATTATGTGCTCGATAAGGCAGGCGTCGTGTTCGGCGGATTCGCCCCCCACCCCGAGCGCGACGAGGAAGCGACGGATCGCGATATGTTTTTCGTAAACGCTTTCCGCGCGCGCTTTGCCCTGCTCGGTAAGAAAGATGTGCATGCCCTCGGTAACGACGTAACCCAGCTCTTTGAGTTTTCTTATCGCCTTGGTGACCGCAGGCTGCGACACGCCGAGACGGCGCGCCACATCCACCTGGTGCACCTGTTCTTCCGTCTGCGAGATCAAATGTATCGTCTCGAGATAATCTTCAACGCTCTGTTCTATTTTCATAAGATAAATATAGCATAAAATACGCGTTTTGTAAATACTTTTCGGCAAATTAGCCGCGCGCGATATACGCGGAAAATTTAATTGAGCGAGCGGAAGCGAGTCCCCGAGCCTCCCATGCTCAGCCTAGCCGCGCAAGCGGCGAACACGACATGTATTCTGCTTTCTTAACCTCACCTGCTCGCTCCGCGAGCTTCCTCTCCTAACCCTCAGCCGAACACCCGCAGGGTGCGAACGCCACCGAAGGTATTAGGAGAGGCGTCAAGAGGTGTCCGCGCGGAAGCGCGGCACTTTATTTAAGTAAATTTAAGCAACTAAGCGCACATGCTCCGTATCACAGAATTCGCAGAAAGTTCATCGGATTTTCGAGGATAGGGACGCATTTTCCGAAGCGGGCGAAGCGATAGCGGCCGCCATAGGGTGACCCCATGGCGGCTCGGAAATGCGGTCATAGACCGAAAAAACGATAGAACTTTCGCCTAAGATGACGAAAAATATTTTTAAGGAAATTTCGGTTTGAAATTTCCTTAAAAAATTTTTCGGAATAGGGCGCACGCGAAGCGTGCGCAAAGTCAAAGTTTGCTCCCGCATTTGTTGCAGTATACGCTGTCCTCGGGGATAGACGCTCCGCAATGCGGGCAGATCACCTCGCGGCTGCCGTGCGCCGCCGAAGCACTCGGAATGATCTCGTGGTCGCCGAGCTGCTCGGTCATGACGTAATGCACCACTTCGCGCTGAAAGCTGAATACAAATAAAAATACTCCGACGATTATAACGGGCAATCCGATAAAAAGTATATACCACAGCGGGCTGGATATCCTGACGAGCACCGCTCCCGCGATAACGAGAGCAAGCCCCGCTACGGACAATGCCGCGCCTACGATACGCTGAATGAATTTTGCGTGCGGTTTCGCCGCGCGCCGTTGTCTGACAGGCATGATCCCATCCTTTATGCACCGAAAAACGTGAAATTTTGCGTGCACAGATTTGTTTTGATATATATTAGCATAATATGCAATGAAAGTCAATTGTATGTATAGCAATAAAACATTACAAAAATGTAACTTTCCTCGCTTGCCTTCGGCAAACGAGGAAAGACAACTTTAATTAAAGTAAATAAAAATAGTTTTCACGGATCAACAGGTTAATTTATAAAACTATTCATACAATCTTGCTTTTTCCTCAAGCAACTTAAAATCATTACAACGTTTACCTAACGCCGTTGAGTTACCATACTTAATTTTATGAGCATATAAAGTCATGGCATTTTTCAATATCTTATCCTGCCTTACTTTAATAATTCTATATTCGGATTCAAGCAGTTTTTTATATTGAGGATTTGATTCTTTTGAAAAATCTACAAATTTACAATATTTCCGCGCAGCAGGAAACATGTTATTCAGATTGATCACAGCATAATTTCCTACTTTCAAAAAATCTAAACTTTCTTTCATTTTCACATGTTTAGGCTTAAAAGAAGATAACGGAGCAAAATAATCATGACCGTTCACCGAAAATAATATACCTATATATTTGCGCTTATTTTGCTGCCCCGCTTGTTTGTTATGGAACAGATGCAATGCAAATTGAGATAAATAATCTATATACGATTCATCTATTTCATAGAACCCGATCGTCAAAAGCATATCCTCCGATGTAAAAACATGAGGGAGCGAACAAAATCGCTCCCTCGCTGTTACGCTCGCACTTAGAGTAGCGAAACACTCACTTATAACTGTCTCACTTAAGGGCTGAGATACGCCCACATTAACTGTCGCATTTAACGGTCGCGATATACCGCTTTTGGTATATATAGTATATACCATATATCATGATTTGTCAATACCTTTGAACAAAATTTTGATAATATATAGATACGACGCCGCTTCGGGAAAGCGGCGTCGGAACGTCAACCGTTACATAAACATGTGTAAATTAAAATTTATTTGTGTCTAACAATTATTTGGCTATAACTTAAATCATTTATATTTGGCCATCTTGAAATCCATCCACTCTCCGTGATCAGTGTTTCGTCTCCATACATATTATAACTGTCCGTATCGAATATCCTATCTACTCTGAAATCACTTGCAGCTTTGAACGGAGTACTGCTCCATCCGCCACTATAGGTACCGCCGTTCAATCTTACTTTCGAATCATCAGGTACTTCTTCAAAATAGATCGCCGCACGATCTCCGCTCTTATTCCCCGGACTTACTGTGCCGCCATTGATCGTAAGAGAAGTACTGCTTTCGCCATACCATATACCGTCGTTATAACTCGAAGTGATATCATTTCCGCCGAATAAACCGCCATATATGGTTATGGATGTATTGCTGTCGATGACACTTGCAAACCAGCCGCTGCCTTCTTTTCCGGAATTTTCTATTGCCAAACCGGCAATATTGCCTTGAACTATCAGATCGTCTGTCGTCGCATAGCTGCCGTTATTATTATATTCGCCGCCGAAGTTCACAGTTGCATCGGTAAATACGGAAAAACCCGCCGTTCCGTTGACATTGAATTTTCCGCGATATACATTAGCCGTTGCCGTAGTACTTTCCGAACGGATGCCCATAACGAATGCACCGCTGCCGCTGCTCGACGTCGAACCGAATGTCCCGCCGTAAATATTCAGCGTTCCGCCGTACATTTTCATTCCGTAAGAAGCTGCCGCACCGGGCACGGGAGCGGTGCTGCCCGATTCGTTTCTGTAATAAGAATCGGCTCCAACAAATTCACCGCCGTTTACGTTTGCCGTGCCGTTGCTTACAAGTATACCGTTGCCCATTGCCGCAGAATATTTGCCGCTGTGTACGGTAAGATTGCCGCCCTCGACTTCCACGGCATGACCGCCTTTTTTATTCTTTTTATAATTCCAGTTCGCGTTGATGCCGCCGACATCATTTATACCTAAAATTTTCTCGAGATCCGTTGTTATATCAAAGAATCCGCCGTTATTGGTTTCCACTACTGTTCCCGTTGTCTCGATCATAACATCACTGTTATCGTTATCATTGCTACTACCGAGAATGACATCAACGGCTTTACCGTTCTGACCTACATACAAACCGCCTCCGCACGTGTTGGAAAGCTTCGCATCGGGTATCGTAACGGTCGACGAAGAAGTCTCGGACGAAGTTACGCGCACGGCAAAACTTCTTATCACAAGGTCGTAAAAACCATGGTTTTGATAATCGTTCTCTATCCCGTTATGCTCCACATTCAGCTTTGCGCCCGTGGAATTCAGCGAGCCGCCCTGGACGCATATGCCGTCGTAATGGGTAGTCGTGCCGAAGTTTTCGGTAGGCGCTCCGCTCCACGAGTAATTGCCGTCGACGGTCGATTTTACGTTAACCGTGCCGCGGCGGAACATTATGCTACCGCCGTTGACGTATATGCCCGTGCCCTGCGTGGTCTCCACCTCGAAAGTCGTACCGCCGAATCCAATATCGCCGCCGCTGCCATTCGTGCTGCGCGCGGTAACGCCAAGACCTTTGGAATATATATCCACATTGCCGGAAGCGATGTTTATACTGCCGCCCTCGGTGCTCATTGCCGTGGAAGAAAGCGTATCGTTTTCCGCGCCGTAAACGTTTATAGCCAACGTGCCTGCGGCGGACGTATCTTGTTCGTCGGTATCTCCGTAATAAGTTATGCTGTCCGTACTGTCCGCGCCGGATAAGGACGACGAATCGGTAAGGGCGAGGATACCCGCGGAATACGTCCCGTACACGTTAATATTGCAATCATTATAAAGTTTTACGGTACCGTTGCTTGCGGAAATACCTCGGTTGTAATTGCCGAGCGGCGTTTCGTTTTCCGCCGACGTATCGTTCACATACGCGCTGTAGATCGCTATATCCAGCGTGTTCGCGGTTATGCTGCCGCCTTCGGCGTAAACGCCGATGACGTCGGTATATGGTTCGCTCGTGCCCTCTTTACCGAACGTGAAGTCCGCGTTCGTTATGTTTGCCGTCCCGTCGGAAACGTAGACCCCGTATACATGCGAGCCCAAAGTCTCAAAGGTGAGTCCCGTCGCCTGCGAAGCGTCGAGACTGCCGCCCGTGACATGCACGGACGCACTGCCTTCGTGCCCTTCGAGAGCACTGCTCGCGTCCTTCGTAAAGCTGCCCGCGGTGAGTACCATGTTGCCGGAGGAAACGCTCACCGTGTCGCCGTAATAGGACTTGAAGTCGCCGCCCGCCACGCGGAGATATTCCTCTTCCGAAACGTCGGCGGGATATGCGCAGGCTACGCAGGTAGCCGCGCCCGCGGCTTCGAACTTGCCCGCGCCTATCGCCATATAGCCGCCGGACGCATGCACGCCGAAGGTGTTCTCCACCCCGAAATAGGAGTAGTAACTGCCGCCGCGCACATACATATTGCCGCTCATCATCTTGACCGTCGCATAATTAGGCAGCGTTTCCCCGCCCGCGACGTTGGGGTTCGCGCTCGCTTTGACGTTATAGTAGCCGTATATCGTGACGGCAAAGATAGTCTCGCCGTCCGGCTCGTTCGGACCCGTGTAAAGCTCGTAACCGTCCCCGCTCACCGTGCGGGTGACTTTATACGAATAATAGAAGTCCGCCGTGCCCGTATCCGCCGCTATCGCGGTATTGCCCGCCGCGTCGTCGTCTATGACATAGTAAAGGTAGGTATCACCCTCAAGGAGCCCGTTATAGTCATTCGTCGGCGCGGCAGAGAAATACATATTTCCGTTGGTGATATACCGCTTTTCGCCCTCTTCCGTCGTCTGCACTTCCACATGCGGGGAAAGAACGGGAACGTTCATATCGGTTGAAGTATAGCTGTTGCCGCTCTTGCGACGGACGGTGACACTCGTGCTGTCGTTTATAGTCGCGTCTGTACCCGTGGACGAGTTGCTCATATACTCACTCGATTTGGGGCCGCTGACGAAGTCGCCGCTCGTGACCGTGAGGGTACCGCCGTCTATCTGCAGCACGCTGCCGACGGGGTTGTAGAAAGAGCCGCCGCCCTTGGAGTCGATGACCGTAAGGCGCACGCCGTCTACGACGTTGAGCATGGGGTCGCGGTTGTTTCGCTGGATCTCGTGACCGTTGAGGTCTATGATAAGGTCGGAGCCGACGTCGGTAACGCCCGAGGTGATGACAAGGGGGTTATCCACGTCGTCGGATATCGTGATATTGGAATAGCCGTTTTCCACCGCGGCGATGAACTCCTCGACGGAATTTACCTCCACCTGGTCGGAAACGATATACTCGAGGTCGCTGCCGTAGATGTCCGACCCCGATTTCAGCTCTTCGGAATACCGCCCCTGCGTAAAGAGCACGCCGAGCATGGTCGCGAGCGCGAGCATGAAGAGGATGAACACTATAAGCCCGAATTTGTTTTTCAGCGCGTTCATGCTCCGCCTCCTTCCTCGGTCGTTTCGGTCGGCGTTTCGGACGCCTGAGCGAATATGACGTTGAGCGAGGTCGAATACCCCTTGCTCATCGCCTCCCCGATAACGTAATAGCCGTCGGCTTTATCGTGCGCGGACTCGAGAGGATCGTCGGTCACTCCCTCAAACTTTATATACCCGCTCGAGCCGCCGGCACATACACCGTAAAGGGGCTGCACGGCGTCTATCGTAAGCGGATCGGTATATTCGGTACAAACTCCGCCTGTAATCGTATAGAAATCGTTTATCGCATGCACGACGGAAGCCGCGCCCTCGCTGAGCGGGGCGATATGGTCGAACGTCACGGAGCCGTCGTTAAAATACTTGTTTATGCGCACGGTGGTCTTTTTGCCCGTTTCCGTGCCGTCGGCGCCGCATACAGGAAGGTCGCGCTCGAAATGGTAGCCCGTCACCTTCGCGCCGTTGAAGTAGTATTCGTTTTGAGTATCGCTTGTGAATATCTCGTTCCAATTTTCGACGATGTTGCTGCCGTCCTGCGACGTCGACAGCGTGCCGCCCTGTTCGCCTTCCTCGCTATCCTCGGTATGCCACACGGAATTCATGTCCTCATTCTCAGAAAGGCGGACGGTGGACGTGACGTACAGCACGTAAGACCGCTGAGTGAGGTCCCCCCCTTTCAGGACGTGCGAGTCGGGGAGAGTTATATCCACCGTCATGTACGGCACTTCCTTTTCGCAATCGAGATAGAACAGCGGAGCCACGCGCGAAACGGACGTGCCGCCGCCTACGCTCGCGCTGCTTTCCGTCGTCGTGCGCATGAAGCCGACGGAGTATTCCGCGGTGCGCTCGTCGGCGGTCACCGAAAGGACCGCGCCCGTCCTCTTTCCCACGGCTCTCATGCTGCCCGTGAAGTGTTCGGCGCCGCTGCCCGTGAAGCTGCCGGAAAGCGAAAGTTCCTCTTCGAGGGGCATGCCGCCCTCAAGACCGTCGGTGCGGTCCTCGTAGCCTTTCGATTTTTCCGTATGATACGTCGACGCTCCGTCGGAACCGTTCGTGCCGTACAGCGCTTTTGCGATATCCGACACGACGTACTGCGGAGTGACGACCTTTTCGCCATCCGTTCCGTGCGTTTCCACTACCTGGAACGCCAGCGTGCCCGCGAACTCGGCGGGAGCGTAAAAGCGCAGAGTGGGTTCGAGATCGAGGTCGCTCACCCTGTCGGCTTTGCCGCTACCGTCCGTCGTATAATTGCGCACGGTGTAGCGCACGGTGCGCGCGGTCTTGATAGGGCGGTCTTCGCCTTCATCGCTTGTGAACCAATAATCGGAGTTGGCGAAAGTCAGCGATGACATGTCGTCTATCTCGTAAGAGCAATAGAAGCGCGGCAGGGTCACTTCGCCGCCGCCCGAGGTCGAACCCGAATAGCGCGCCAAAGTGACCCCTGTCAGCAGTATGCCGACGAGGACGAGCGCGCACAGATACGCATAGATATGGTAATGTTCGACCTTCTTTTTCGCCATTTGTTTATCCGTTATCTTTCGGCTCTGAGCCGTCTTTCCCTTCCTTATCGTCTTCGTCATCCCCGCTCTTATCGAAGAGCTTGGGGACATACGTCGCAGCCACCCATACGAGGACGCACACGCCCACTGCGGTGAGCAGCCCGACGGGGCTTTGCAAAAAGCCTATGAACGCGCCCAGACCTCCCGCCACGAGCACCACTTTGCCGACGATGACGTCGTCCGTCACCGTAAAAGCGTCCTGCGTGTTATTCGCATCGCCTTTGGTCGTGTAGCCGCTCTCGCCTACGCGGATGATGCGGTGAGTGACGTATTGCGAACGCGAGGAGTCGTAAAATGTTATGACGTCGTTCATTTCATAGCTGTCCGAGGCGCGTATGACGATGAAGTCGCCCGCCTCAATCTCGGGAGACATGCTCCCCGTTTCTACCGTAGCGAAGCCGAAGCCGAACACCGTCGGTATCCCGACGCCGAACGCCAGCCGCGCCACGAGCACATAGACGTTGTATACGAGCAGCAGCGCAGCTATCGCCGTAACGATCGCTTTGAGCGCTATGCCCGTTATGTGCAGAGCCTTTGCCGCTCCGCTCCTTTTCTTTCCCATCAAACGGCGACCTCGGCGACGAACTCTATGTGCAGCGTGTACGTCGCGCCGTTCTCGCCCGCAAGGGTGTCCGCTTCGTCGTTATCGCCTATCCACTTCCATTCGAGCTCGAAGCGCTTCGCCGAATGCGGCTGTACCGTAAGATCGCTCACGCCCGCGCTTTCCGCGCCCACATAGTCGCTGTGACCCGAGATGTACGCGCCGTCGCTCTTCAAGCGGTAAGCGAGGTCTATGCCGTATTCGTTGGTCTCGGTAAACGTCAGCGAGTAGCGCACGGTGTTGTCGTTGCGGTTTTCAAAGATGAAGCTGTAAGTGCCGTCCAGCCCCGGGGCGATCGTCGCGTCGCCGAACGTGTCGTTGACGAACACGTCGAGGTCTTCTACCTCGTCCCAGCTCGTGCCCTTTTCGTCCGCGATGAATATCACGGGGGCGTAAGGTTCGTCCGAACGCGTAAGCGTGCATGTCACGAAGAATACGGACAGCACCGCGAGCGCGATGATGAGCAGCAGCACGACGAACAGCGGATAGAAGTGCGTGCGGCGGAGCGTAGCGATATACCCGCCCGCGAGAGTGAGCACGTTATCGTGCTTATCCACATAACCGCACTCGTCCTCTTCCTTGCAGAAGCTGACGGCTTCGCCGTTCCTCTCGAACCTGCCTACGACCGCGCCTTCCGCGTCGTACCACACGCTGCGGCGGACCTTGCCTATCTTATCTCCCGAGCCATCGTACACGCCCGCTCTTTTGGGGAGTTTGCCGTTGGCGTCCTCGGGAGCGATGACCGTTACGAGATCGTCGCCCGGAGTTTCCGCGGCTGCGGTCTCGTCCTCGTCGTCATCTTCCTCCGGCTCTTCGCCGCCGTGCGTTACGGGCGGGGCGACGTGCACGCCGTCCGCTGCGCGCGAAGTGAGGTCTATGACCGTCGCGCCCTCGGGGATCTCCTCGTCCGTGCGGACGTAGATCACCCGCCTCTTGGCGCGCTTGGGTTTGCCGAACACCGTAGCCATATCGCGCGGGATATAGTCGGGATCGGGCGTCAGACCGAATTTTTCCGCTACCGCCTCTATGAGCGAGACGGCGTTCTTCTCCTGCCTGTCGGACGACAAGCGAAGCATCATGGGGCAACGCTCGTACTTCTTCGCCTTGCCGCGCATATCCTTGTGGTGATACTTGCTCTCGGCGTACGCGTCGGGATCGAGGGGCAGATACACCTTTAACGTATTGCCCGATATGCCCAGCGCGCAAAGCAGAGTCCTGCCTATGACGAACTTCTCCCCCGTAGAGGAGATCTTGCTCTTTACGCGAGCACCGCGGGCGTTGCGGTACCGCATGATCTCGTTCTTTATCCTGTCGTAACGGCGCCCCGCGACGTAACCGGCGGCGCGCATCTTTCCCGCGAACGAAGAGGTGCGCTCTCCGCCCACGGGAAACTTGCCCGGGGCATTCCGCCCCGAGCCTGCGCCAACAGTCGTGCCGCCGCTGTTATCCGCGGCACCTACGTCCGACTGCCCGTCCGCTTCGCCTGCGGCTCCGCTCTCTTCCGCGTTATCCGCGGCAGGCGTCGCCACGACATCCGCGGCAGACCCGCCCGCCGTTTCTTCGGCACGCGAGGTCGGCTCCGCTTGCCGTTCGGCTATCGGGGCAGTCTCCGTTACATCTTCACTTGCGTTACTCGCGCCCGTGACTTCGTCCGTCACGGCGTTCGTATTTTCTTCGCGAGAGTTATCCGACATAATAAATTTGTTCTCCGCTTTTATCGGTCACTGCATTACATGTCTCCCCCGCACTCCGACGTCCCATAACGTCGGGTCAGAGTTCCCACTTACCATGTCAAAGCAGCCTCGAGCGCTTTTTCGCGCATGTGTGCGCTGCCGGCAGCCACTTGCGGCAGACTGTTGTGTTTCCGTCCGAAGCCGAGGCTTCGGGATAAAGTTTGGGGTTATCAGGTCGTAGCGGGTGCTTCGGAAGCCTGGACTGCACTGTACGAGATATTGAACCCTACCGAAGCTACGTTCTCACCTACCCAGGTATCGAGAGCGTCGGAAATCGTTGCGGAACCGAGCCTGGTGTCTGCGGAAGTCCAAGTTACGGACGCATACAGATACAGCGTGCCTGTTCCAGCGGTAATTTCGAACGCTGTTCCATCGGTTATAAGTGTAGTGCCCGTCGTACTCTTCGTAGTATTATACGCAAGACTGACAGAGAACAAACCGTCTACATCGCTCCTTGCGGGAGCAGCCGTGCTATCGTTTATAACGGTGCCTCTCGACCATGCGGTAGAACCAAATTCAGGCTCTTCGTTACTCGTTGCACCTACTTTGACATAATTGAACTTAACGCCTGCATCAGGTTCGGTACCCTTTTCGAGCGTTATCGTAACGTCGGCATCGACACCGATATCGTAAGTAAGCGTAGCGATCAGTTTTAATCCCGTAGTGTTGCTCCTATCCGTACCGGAATCAGAACCAAAAGCGTCACTTGCGGGAGAAAGAGAATCAAAGCTTACGGGCGTCGTGGATACATTTTCGCCAAAGCTCAAGCTCCACTTCGCGATCGAAGTCGTTGCCGAACCCGTATCGCCCGTGGCGTAACGCGCGAGCGTGGTGCCCACGAAGCACATGCTGACGATAACGGCGATCACAAGCGCGAATATGAGCTTGGATACGATCCTTTTCTTCTTTTCCATGTTTCCTCCTCTATAACAAATATGTGTGGAATGATTTATATGTATTCGCCGCGCAGTGGCACGCCGCGGAACATATCCTTATATTAGATAATATAATGTATTTTTACGAGCGACACGCAAGTCCCCGAGCCTCCGCTAATACCTTCGCCGTTACTTTCCCCCGTTTTCCTCGCTCGGATCTTCCGTTTGAGCGGGGACGTCCGCCGTTTCGGCGGGAGATGCGTCTTCCGCAGCGGGGACCGCGGCAACGTCTTCGGCTTCCGACGGGGACGCAGCTGCGCCGTTCTTTTCTTCGAGAAGGGCGCGCAGACGGCGGATCTCTTCGTCCTTATCCGTTTCGTCGGGCGATGTATCGCACGCTTTGGCTTTCTTACGCGCGAGCGTGACGCGCACTATGTCGTACACTATATATGCGGCTACGGGCACGCCGATGACGACGACTATGCCCACGGGCGTCTGCATGAATATCGAAAAGGCTCCCAGCCCGCCGATACTGCCCGTACATACGCCTACGACGTTCTCTATGGGGGTCGCGCCGTCGCCGACGTTGTTCGCGTCGCCCTGAGTGGTCACGGATAACGTTTTGCCGTCCGACGTAGTTACACCCACTATGCGGTGAGTGACGAACGTGCCGTTCGTGCGGAAAGTAACGATGTCGCCCTCTTTAAGCTCCTGCCTGCCTTCGTCGTCTAATATCCTGACGAATATCAGCGAACCTTCGGCGAAGCTGTCCTCGCGGTCGCCGTCCATCGAGCCCGTGGTCACCGCCATGGGCGCGATACCGAACACGCTCGGCGGGACGTCCTCGTTCACGCTGCCTTTGATGATGAGCGTGAGATTTATCGCCAATATGGGTATGAGGATCACGGCAAGAACTATGAGTATGACAAGGGCGGCAATGTCACCTTTACTCCGCATTTAGCACCAACTCCTTACGTTCAGAAAAAACGATTTTATACTATACCGCTCTCAGGGTACATTAGAGTATATCACATACCCCCCCCCCACTGTCAAGGGGTTTTGAAAAATTTAATCGAATAGTGTGTCAATTTTTGACATTTTCATGCGAAAAATTTTTCTTTTATGCAAAAAATGTATGATACGAGCGTTAGTTTGTCGAATTAAAACAGCGCGACATCAAGCCGCGCGAACAAATGATATTTGATCATCTTTGTGCGGAAGCGTTTCCCGCTCCGCTCTCGGGGACAAATCTGCGAGCGGGAGCGAGGCTGAAACAGCCCCCTCCGAGGCAAGACGGAGGGGATCGTAATAATGCCCGCGCGAGAGCGCGGAATAAAAATTTGCGAGCGTAAGCGAGGCTAAAACAGCCCCTTCCGCATTACATCGGAGAGGGGTGTTATAATGTCCGCGCATGCGCGCGGAAAAAAATTCACGAGCGAATGCGAGTCCGAAACAGCCCTCTCTAATTGTTAGAGAGGGTGGCGAGCACAAAGCACGTCAGTGCGGCTGCGAGCCGGGTGAGTCAAAAGTTTTTATCCGACGGGCAGGCTTTATATGTTTTGCCGCTTCCTTGACTCATCCGGTACGCCGTTCGCGCCTTCGGCGCTCTGCGGCGCACCACCTTCCCTGACCAATCAGGGAAGGCTTTAATGGAGTGGGGTTAAGGGATATTTGGGATATGTACGGTTGATATGCTGCTCGTACATGTATGTTGCTTTTCTTAACCTCTCTTGCGCCCTTACGGGCGCTTTCTCCCATAACCATCAGGGGAGACTTCAAGAAGACCGCGCGTTCGCGCGGGATAAACTCACGAGCGAATGCGAGTCCCCAAGCCTCCACTGATGGTTAGGGGAGGTGCCGCTGCGCAGAGCATTCCTCGGAATGCGAACGCAAGGCGGTGGGGTTAAGGGATGTTTGTGATAGGTATGGTGTGATATGATGCTCGTACATGTATGTTGCTTTTCTTAACCTCACCTGCTCGCTTCGCGAGCTTCCTCTCCTAACCATTAGGAGAGGCTCAAGAGGTGTTCGCGCTCCCGCGCGGGATATATCAAATGGGTGGGTGGGAGCGCGTAAGCGCGCGGGACTTCTTCCCCACCCCTGCACGCATACGTTCCGTTCAACAGAATCCGCAGCAACCACCAAAGCCTCTGCGCGCAAATGCCCCGTTCGGCAGAATCCACAGCAAGCACCAAGTCCCTGCGCGCAAACGCCCCGTTCGGCAGAATCCGCAGCAACCACCAAAGCCTCTGCGCGCATACGCCCCTTCGGCAGAATCCGCAGCAACCACCAAGTCCCTGCGCGCAAACTCCCCATTCGGCGGAATCCGCAGCAACCACCAAAGCCTCTGCGCGCATATGTAACGTATAACCGAATTCGTAGCGAAACCGCGAGATTTTCGGATGGAAAGGCACGTTCTCGGAAGCGGGCGTAGCGTTAGCGGTCGCCGCAGGGTGACCCCGCGGCGACTCCGAAACGTGGTCCTCGCGGACGGCAACCGACCGACTTCCGATGGGAAACGCTTGCTTCGTACCGCAACAGCTCGGTCAGCCGCGGTGCTAACCGCCCGAAAAGCCGCGCTTTTCGCGCCAATAATGACGAAAAATATTTTAAGGGGATTTCAAATTGAAATCCCCTTAAAAATTTTTCGGAAATTATATTTGTCTCGCCTGGGCGTCTACGGGATCGCCGAGGGTCTCGACCCGGCGGTACTTGCCGTCCGGGCAGAGCTTGCGCGCTTTGACGTTATCCGAAAGCATGAGCTCGAGGATACCGACTATGCGGTCGGCTATCTTGCCGTCGAGGACGGGGGCGGCTATCTCCACGCGTTTGTCGGTGTTGCGCGTCATGAGGTCGGCGCTGGAGATATATACGACGCGGTCGTCGCCGCTGCCGAAGCAATATACGCGTGAATGTTCGAGGAAACGCCCTACTATGCTTATCACGCGCATGTTCTCCGTCTTGCCCGGGATGCCCGGGATAAGGCAGCAGATACCGCGCACGATGAGGTCTATGCGCACGCCCGCGCAGCTCGCTTCCACGAACTTATCCATGATGTCCTTATCCGTCAGACTGTTCATCTTGGCGAGGATACGCCCTTCCCCGCCGCGGCGCGCTTTATCCGTTTCGCGGTCGATGTATTTTATGAGCCCGTCTTTGAGAGTTTCGGGCGCGACGAGCAGACGTTTGTACTCGAAATCGGTATTGCATATCGCGATGTTGCGGAAGAACGCCACTGCGTCCTCGCCTATCGTCGTATCCGACGTTACGATGTTGAGGTCCGTATACTGCTTGCTCGTGGATTCGTTATAGTTGCCCGTGCCGAGGTGCGTGATGTAGCGTATGTCGTCGCCCTCTTTGAGCACGACGGAAATTATCTTGGAATGGACTTTGAAATTCTCCATGCCGTAGATGATCGTGCAGCCCGCTTCCTGCAGCTTGGACGCGAAGTACATATTGTTCTCCTCGTCGAAGCGCGCGAGCAGTTCTATGACAACGGTCACCTGTTTGCCGTTCTCGCTGGCGCGGCAGAGCAGATCGGCTATGCGCGAATGGCTCGCAAGGCGGTATATCGTGATGGATATGCTCATCACGCGGTCGTCGGACGCGCACTGCTCGAGAAGGTCCACGACGGGCGACATGCTGTCGTAAGGGTACGAAAGGAACATATCGCGCTTCATGACCGTATCGATGAGCGACGGCGACGAGCGCACGTATTCGGGCACCGCGCCTTTGAAAGGCGGGTATTTGAGCTGCGCCGCGCGCTCGGGCGGCAGGAACTTGCCGAGGTTGAACATGAACTTGTAATCGAAGAACCGCTCGTCCGTGAAGCAGAACTCCGGTTTTATCCTGAGCAGCTTGACGACGAAGTCTTTGAGGCGGGACGTCTCTTTATCCGTTTCCAGCCGCACGACGTTCATCTTGCCGCGCGACTCAACTTTGCGCCTCATGATCTCGGGGAAATCGCGTTCTACGTCGCTGTCGTCGATGTGCGTGTCGAAATCCGCGTTGCGCGTGACGCGCATCATCATCTTGTCCCCCGCGGTGTAGCCTATGAAAGCCATATCGCCGAAAGCGCGCACGAGCTCCTCTATCGGGATAAGGCGCACCTTTTCGCCCGTGCCCACGCGGTAAAGCCTGTCGAGCGCGCCGCTGTAAGACAGCACGCCTATCATGCGCCTGCCGTCGCGGTTGAGGTCGTAGAGCATGTAGCTCTTCATGTTCTCGAACTGCATGAGCGGGTGTTTGGCGTCCAGCACCATCACGGAGAGCAGCGGAAGTATGCGCGAGGAGAATATCTCGCGACATTCCTCGCGGCGGCGCGGAGTGAGTTCGCTCTCGCGCAGTATCTTGATCCCCGCGGAGGAAAGCTCGCGGCGCAGAGCGTTATAGCACTTGGCGCGCTCCGCGTACAGTTTCGCCGCCGCAGCGGCTATGCCTTCGAGCTGCTTGGCTGCGGTCAAGCCCGTTTTGTTGTCCTTAGCCTGAGGGTCGTGAGCGTTCTCGTTGACGAGACTGCCCACGCGCACCATAAAGAACTCGTCGAGATTAGACCCGAATATGGATAAAAATTTGCACTTTTCCAGCAGCGGATTCGTGGGATCCTGCGACTGGTCGAGCACTCGGCGGTCGAACAGCAGCCAGCTGTATTCGCGGTTCATGCACTCGCCGTTAATGAATCTCTTTTTAAGTTTGTCTGCCAAAATGTCTTTCACTCCGTTTGTCTCCCGAACAATTATTCCCGTTACATCTTGCCCGGAAGTTCCCTTTTCCTTATTCCTTGCGCGGCGTCGGCCGAACAAAATTCGGTGAATTTTGTTCAGCGGGCGCCGCGCTTCGGTCAGACGCGAAAAGCGCGGCTTTTCGGCGATAAGACGCGTTTTCGGGTCGCCATAGGGTCACCTTATGGCGACCGCTTCCGCTTCGCTCGCTCCGATAAACGCATCTTATCATCCGAAAATCTCGCGGCTAAAGCTACGAATTCTGCGATTGTTACTTATGCGCACAGATACTATTTTGCTGCGCATTTTGTTGAATGTTACTTATGCACGCAGATACTATTATTTGGTATTGTCGTCAGTCTGCGGTGCCTTCGTCGGTGAGTTCTACGGCTTCCGCCGTTTCGGGCGAAGGCTGCGCGGCGGGCGCGGGAGCCTTTCTCGGTCTGCCGCGGCGTTTGGGGGCGGTCTCCTGTTTGACCGACGTTTCCGCTTTTCTCGGTCTGCCGCGGCGGCGGGGCAATGCGGGCTCGGCGCTCTCGTCGCGGCGCACGGGCGTGCGGCGGCGGGCGCGAGGCGCGCTCTCCTTCTTTTTCTTATCTTTTCCGGTCTCGGGCGCGCGGGGCTCGCCTACCGAAGAATCGGCGGCGAAATCGTAATAAGCTCCGCTCTCCCGCCCTTCCAGCACAAGGGAGAGATATCCCTCTTTGACGCCGCGGTCGCTGACGATGACGTTGGACGCGTCGAAGCGTTTGAGCAGCTTTTTTATCACCACCGCAGCGGGCAGGATGACGTGAGTCTTTTCGGGCGCGGTCTTGAGGATGAGCCGCGACCTGTCCGCCCCGCCGACCAGACGTTTGACGAGTTTGGAGAACTTTTTGCGTTCCATAGTCTTGGCTCCGTCGCCGTCCTCGATATCCGTAAGATCCGCGTACATGTCGTATATCGCGCCGCAGGTCTGACCCACGAGGATGACCGTCGAATACACGCCCTTGCCGGGAAGATCCGCTTTGTCGAAACGGGACTTGACGTATTTGCCCATTTCCTTGGCTTCGTCCTCGTCCGGCTGGATCTTATCCGCGAACTTTTCGTAAAGGTCGAGCAGACCGAAGTCGAAGCACGTCATGTCCTTCTTTTCGCCGAGAGCGCATATCTCCATGCTCTTGCCGCCGAGGTCGACGAGCACCGCCCTCTCGCAGCTCGAATAGCACGCGTTTGCGACGTAATCGAAATACGCTTCGCTCTCCCCGTCGATGAGGTTGAGAGCCATGCCCGTGGAAGCGCGCACCGCGTCAGCCACCTCTTCGAAGTTGTTTATGTGGCGCAGCGCCGCCGTAGCTATCAGCCAGCACTTCTCCACGTTCATTTCCGCAAGACGCGATTTCATCTGCGAAAGCGCGGTCACGAGCTTCTCTGTGCCGCGGCGGGAAAGATCGCTGCCGTTCATGTAATACAGCAGGCTGAGGCTTTCCCTCTCTTTGCCCGTGATCTCGGTCACGTTACCCGTCTTTTCCGCGATTATCACGGAAAGGCTGCTCGAACTGATGTCCGCTACCGCATACTTCATAAATTTCCTCCCTTGCCCGAAGCGCTTTGCCGGGCCAACACCGTTCTATATATTATTTTGTACCGAACCCTATGCCTAAACTCTTCGCGCAGGCGACCGCCGGACCCTTGGGATCGACGAGTTTGTACTTGCCCGCGATATCGGACAGCGCATTGAAAGTTATCTTGCCGCCGACTACCGCCGCGGTCACGCCGAAACGCCCTTCCTTCGCGAGCTTCGCCGCAAACCCGCCGAGGCGTGTGCAGAGCAGTCTGTCGTAAGCGCAGGGCGTGCCGCCGCGCTGCAGATAACCGAGCACCGTATATCTCGTTTCCGTACCCGTTTTTTCCCCGATGACTTCGGCAAGGTGACGGGTTATCGTGGTCTCGCCCATGTAAACGCGGGCGAAAGCCCTCTCAGACTTCTTGTACGCGGCTTCGCTCGCGAGGATCGCGCCTTCCGCGACGGCGATGATATTGTAAGGCTTGTCGCGGCGACCGGACGAAACGAACTCGCACACCGCGTCCACATCTATCGGCATTTCGGGGATGAGGATCATATCCGCGCCCGCGGCGATGCCTGAATGCAGCGTGAGCCAGCCCGCTTTATTGCCCATGATCTCCACGAGCATGGTGCGGCGGTGGCTCGCGACCGTCGTCTTTATGCGGTCGAGGCTGTCGGTGACCACCTCGACGGCGGTCTGGAATCCGAAAGTCACGTCGGTGCCGTAGATGTCGTTGTCTATCGTCTTGGGCAGACCGATGACGTTGCAGCCCTCGAAACTTAGAAGCGCCGCCGTCTTGTGCGTGCCCGCGCCGCCGAGCGTGAACAGGCAGTCCAGCCCCATCTTCTTATAGTTCTCGCACATCCTTTCGAGGCGGGATTCGCCGTTCTCCTCCACCGTCATGCGCTTGAACGGCTGGCGGGAAGTGCCGAGCACCGTGCCGCCGCGATCGAGTATGTCGCCGAGGTCGCTCTCGCTCATACGGAAACTGTCGCCGCGGATGAGCCCGCCGTAACCGTCGGGTATGCCCACGATCTCTACGCCGGGGATATTTTCGAAACAATACAGACCTATCGCGCGTATGACCGCGTTGAGTCCCGCGCAGTCGCCGCCGCTCGTCAGTATACCTATCTTCATCGGATCGCCTCCATAGTTATTTTATCATATCGCGCCCGCGCCTGTCAATCCGTTGCGGGCAAATCAGTCGTTCTCTTTTTTCGCCGCCGCTTTCAGCTTGATGATGAGCACGTTGATGTCCGCGGGGTTCACCCCGGGTATGCGCGAAGCCTGTCCCACCGTCATAGGGCGCACTTTATCCAGCTTCTCCGCGGCTTCGCGGCGCAGACCGTGCATGCTCATGTAATCCGTATCGCCTGGGATGCGCATGTTTTCCAGTCTGACGCTTTCCTCTCTCGCTTTTTCCTGCCGCGCGAGATATCCCTCGTAGCGCACATCGGTGAACAGCTCCTCCGCTTCGGACGGCGAAAGGAAGCTCAGCGCGGAGCAATGGCGTTTTATCATGTCCGCCGACACTTCGGGGCGGCGCATGAGCCCGCCGTAAGTGATGCCGGACGCGGGCACGGGCATCCCCGTTTCGGCGAATATGCCCTCCGTTTCCTCTTTGGGAACGGTGACGCCGAGGAGCGCCCTGCCCTTTTCCAGCGCCGCGCGCTTCTTTCTGAGCAACCGCATGCGCTTCTCTCCCGCCAGCCCCACACGGTAACCTTCGGGAGTGAGGCGGGTATCCGCGTTGTCCTGCCGCAGGCAGAGGCGGTATTCCGCGCGCCCCGTCATCATGCGGTAAGGCTCGTCCGTGCCCGTGGTCACGAGGTCGTCTATCATCACGCCTATATACGAATTGTCGCGGCGGAGAGCGAGAGGCGGCTGTCCGCGCATGGCAAGCGAAGCGTTCAGCCCCGCGACGAGCCCCTGCGCCGCAGCTTCCTCATAGCCGCTCGTGCCGTTCACCTGACCCGCGAAATACAGCCCCTTATACTTTTTATGTTCGAGCGTAGGGAGCAACTCGAGGGAATTTATACAATCGTACTCTATCGCGTAAGCGTCGCGCATGATCTCCGCATGTTCGAACCCCTCTATGGAGCGGTACATCTCCAGCTGCACGGCTGCGGGAAGCCCCGTGCTCATGCCCTGCACATACATCTCCTTCGTGCCGTCCCCCTCGGGTTCGAGGAAAAAAGAATGGCGTTCTTTGTCCGGGAAGCGCACGATCTTGTCCTCTATGCTCGGGCAGTAACGCGGTCCCGTGCCTTTTATAAGTCCGTTATACTTGGGCGCGAGGTGCAGGTTGTTTCTTATTATCTCGTGCGTATGCTCGTTCGTGTAACCCAGCCAGCAGGTCTCCGCAGTCGCTTTCACCTTTTTCGACAGCGCGGAAAACGAGTACAGTCCCTCTTCGCCGCGCTGCACCGTGAGTTTGTCCAGATCCACGCTGTCCTTATGCACGCGCGCGGGCGTGCCCGTTTTGAAGCGGCGCACCTCTATGCCGAGTGAGAGCAGGCTTTCCGTCAGCCCGTTCGCGCGCGGGAAGCCCGCAGGCCCCTGTGGCAGCACCGTACTTCCCACGATGATATCGCTGCCGAGATACACGCCCGAGCAGACGATGACGACGTTTGCGCGGTACGTCAGCCCGAAAGCGGTCTTAACGCCCGTCACTTCTTCGCCCTCGGTGAGCAGCTCCACGGCTTCGCCCTGGCGGAGCGTGACGTTCTTCTCGTTTTCCAGCACGCCTTTCATATACTTATGATACGCGTACTTGTCCACCTGCGCGCGCAGGCTGCGCACCGCGGGACCTTTGGACGAGTTGAGCATGCGCAGACATGTCAGGCACTTATCCGCAGCCACGCCCATCTCGCCGCCGAGAGCGTCTATCTCGCGCACGAGATGACCTTTCGCCGTACCGCCTATCGACGGATTGCACGCGAGCCAGCCCACGTTGTCCAGCGAAACGGAGAGCACGAGCGTGCGGAAACCCGTGCGTGCGATAGCAAGCGCCGCCTCTATGCCCGCGTGCCCCGCGCCTATAACTATGCCGTCGTACATTATGTCGCTCAATTAACGCTCACCGCCTTTAAGTCTTTTATGCCGAAATATATCTCTTCGCCCTCGGTATAAGGCACGTCCGACCGGGTTTCCAGTCTGCCGCAAAGCGCATTTACCGTAACGGCGTATCCGCCGCCCGAGAACGCGCACGCGGTCACGACCCCCTTATACTCGCCCGCATCCTTGTCTCTCCCGATCGCGACGTTCTCGGGGCGCACGTAAGCCTCCGCCGCGCTTCCCTCCTCGCCGTCGCATACCGCTTCGGGGCCACCCGGGAACGCCGCAACGCCGCCGCGCACCACGCCGCGAAGCACGCCGCAAGGTCCGGTGAGCCGTGCCGCTTCCTCGCTGCGGGGATCGCAGTACACCTCTTCGGCGCTGCCCGTCCTGAGCAGCCGACCTTCGCTCATCACGCACACCGTACCGCCCGAAGCCATCGCTTCTTCGCGGTCGTGCGTGACGCAGAGCACGGTCACGCCCGTTTTAGCCCGCAGCTCGGCGAGCCATGAGCGGAAACGCAGCCTGCTCATGCCGTCGAGCGCGCTCGTGGGTTCGTCGAGGAGCAGCACGTCCGCGCCCGTCGCCACGGCGCGGGCTATCGCGACCCGCTGTTTCTCTCCGCCAGACAGCGTGGACGCTTTGCGCGGAGCCATGCCGCCGAGACCGAGATAGTCGAGCAGCTTTTCCGCTTCCGCCCGCGCCTCTTTCGCGCTCATGCGGCGAAGCCTGCCGTCCGCCCCCGGGCGCTTCCTCGCCCGCAGGACGAAAGCTATGTTTCCCGCGGCGGACATATGAGGGAAAAGCGCAAAGTCCTGGAACACCGTGCCGCAGCGGCGCTCGCCCGGAGGGAGATCGGTGACGTCCCGCCCGCCTATATACACTCTGCCGCCGTCCGGCTTCTCGAATCCCGCGGCGACGCGGAGAAGCGTGGTCTTGCCGCAACCCGACTCGCCGATCAGCGCCGCGAACGAACCTGCGGGCAACGTGAAAGTCACGCCGGAAAGAGCCGCCTTTCCGCCGAAATTCTTGCTTATATCCTCGAAGCGCAGTTCCGCGCCTCCGCCTTTATTGTCGCAGGACGTTCCCATACATTATAAATAATATCCCCCGCAGGGCTTTCTTGTCAAGAAAAATATGCTTTTTTATGCGAGTCAGAGGCGTTCGGAGCATAAAATTTTCTTACCCGCCCCAAATGCCTTGACGATATCGGCGCACGGGGTGTATAATTTATGGCAGAATAATTTCTTACGGACGCCGCGCGACGCGCGGATAAAGAGAGGATACGATCATGGGAAAGAATCTTACGCAAGGTATAGAGAAGGCGCCTCAGCGTTCGCTGTATAAGGCGCTCGGCATGACGGACGAGGAACTGAGCAAGCCGCTCATCGCCGTCATCTCCGCCAAGAGCGACATAGTGCCCGGGCACATGCACCTCGACCGCATAGCCGAAGCCGTGAAGGCGGGCATCTACGCGGCGGGGGGCACGCCTTTCGTCGTGCCGTCCATCGGCATATGCGACGGCATATCCATGGGGCACTCGGGAATGAAGTACTCGCTCCCTTCCCGCGAGCTCATAGCCGACAGCGTGGAAGCGATGCTCATCGGTCACGCTTTCGACGGCGCGGTGCTCATCCCCAACTGCGACAAGATCGTTCCCGGCATGGTGATGGGAGCGGTGCGCGTCAATATCCCCACGGTGCTCGTTTCTGGCGGACCGATGGAGTCGGGCGTGTTCAAAGGGCGCAAGGTATCGCTTTCGGCGATGTTCGAAGCCGTGGGCGCCACGCAGGCGGGCAAGATGTCCATGTCCGACCTCGCATGCCTGGAAAACAGCGCATGCCCGGGCTGCGGCTCCTGCTGCGGCATGTACACCGCCAACTCGATGAACTGCCTTATGGAGACGCTCGGTATAGCGCTCCCCGGCAACGGCACCGTGCTCGCGACGAGCGCGGAACGCCTGCGCCTCGCAAAGGAAGCGGGCAAAGTCGTCATGAAGGCGGTCGCCGACGACGTGACCCCGCGCATGATACTCACCAAGCGTGCGTTCCTCAACGCCGTCGCCTGCGATAACGCGATAGGCGCGTCCACCAACAGCGTGCTCCACCTCATCGCGATAGCGAACGAATGCGGCATAGATCTGACTTACGACATGTTCCGCGAAGCCGCCGAAAAGACTCCCAATCTCTGCAAACTCTCCCCCGCTTCCGAATACGACATGGATGCGCTCGGTAAGGCGGGCGGTATCCCCGCGGTGCTCAAAGAGCTCGCAGGCAAGGGTCTCATCGACGGCGGCGCCCCCACGATAAACGGAAAGACGCTCGCGGAGAACTTCGCGAACGCCGAGATAACGGACACCAACGTCATCCACACCTGCGACGAGCCGCTCTCGCCCACAGGCGGGCTCGCGTTCCTCAAAGGCAACATCGCCAGAGAGGGCGCGGTCGTCAAACGCAGCGCGGTGAGAAAGGAGATGCTCAAGTTCACGGGTATAGCCAAGTGCTATAACAGCGAAGAAGAGGCCGTGCGCGCGATCATGGGCGGCGAGATAAAGGAAGGCAACGTCGTCGTCATACGCTACGAAGGACCTAAGGGCGGTCCGGGCATGCGCGAGATGCTCTCGCCCACGTCCGCGCTCGTCGGCATGGGGCTTGACGCAAGCGTGGCGCTCATCACGGACGGGCGTTTCTCGGGCGCAACGCGCGGCGCCGCAATAGGACACGTCGCTCCCGAGGCTGCCGCAGGCGGAGAGATAGGCATCATACGCGACGGCGACAGGATCAAGATAGACATACCCGCGGGCAAGCTCGATCTCGACGTTTCCGCGAAAGAGATCGCCGCGCGCATGAAGAAAACAAAGGCAAAGGATTCCAACCCTACGGGTTATCTGCTCAGGTATTCCTACCTCGTTACCGACGCTCCTCACGGCGCGGTGATGAAAAAGAAATTCTGAAATACAAGGATGTGACTATATGGCAATGACGCTTTCGCAAAAGATACTCGCCGCGCATGCAGGTCTGGACAACGTAGTCCCCGGTCAGCTCATCACCGCAGACCTCGACCTCGTGCTCGGCAACGACATCACCTCCCCCGTCGCCATCAAAGAGATAGAAGCTCACGGCGGCGGCAAGGTGTTCGATAAAAGCAAAGTCGCGCTCGTGATGGATCACTTCGTGCCCAACAAGGACATCAAGAGCGCAGAGCAGTGCAAATGCTGCCGCGAATTCGCGCGGGCGCAGGGCGTGGAGAATTTCTTCGACGTCGGTCAGATGGGAATAGAGCACGCTCTTCTCCCCGAAAAAGGACTCGTGAGCGCGGGCGATCTCGTCATCGGCGCGGACTCGCACACCTGTACGTACGGCGCTCTCGGCGCGTTCTCCACGGGCGTGGGTTCCACCGACATGGCTTACGGCATGCTCACGGGCAAGGCGTGGTTCAAAGTGCCGTCCGCGATCAAGGTCGTGCTCAAAGGTAGGAAAGCCAAGCACGTTTCGGGCAAGGACGTCATACTCCACCTCATCGGCGTGATAGGCGTTTCCGGCGCGCTGTACAAATCTCTGGAGTTCGTCGGCGACGGCTGCGCGGACATGACGATGGACGACCGTCTCACGATATGCAACATGGCTATCGAGGCGGGAGCCAAGAACGGGATATTCGCCTGCGACGACATCACTCTCGCGTACCTTAAAGAGCATTGCAAGAAAGCGCCCAAGGTATTCGCCGCCGACGCCGACGCCGAATACGAGCGCGAGGTCGTCATCGAGCTGGATAAGCTGAAGCCCACGGTATCCTTCCCTCACCTGCCCGAAAACACGCATACGGTGGACGAGATCGGAGACATCGCGATCGACCAGGTCGTCATCGGCAGCTGCACGAACGGGCGCATAAGCGATCTGCGCGCGGCGGCGGAAGTGCTCAAGGGGCGCAAAGTAAACAAAAACGTCCGCACGATAGTCATCCCCGCGACGCAGAGCATTTACATGCAGGCTCTGGACGAGGGGTTGATAAAGACCTTTATCGAAGCGGGCGCGGTGGTGTCAACTCCCACCTGCGGACCCTGCCTCGGCGGATATATGGGCATACTCGCGAGCGGCGAGAAATGCGTCGCCACGACCAACCGCAATTTCGTCGGACGTATGGGCGCGACGGACAGCGAGATATACCTCGCTTCGCCTTACGTCGCCGCATGCTCCGCCGTTCTCGGCAAGATCGGCGTGCTGTAAATTTCGGGGAATGTTTTCGGAAATTTCCCGGAAAACCTTTTTTAGACAAAAAAGGTTTTCCGGACCTTTCCAAAAAACTTAAACCGAAAACCTGTGAAAATTTTAACATTTAAGTTTATCGAGAAAATAATATAGCGTTTTTAAGTTTCTTATTTTAATTTAAGTTTCTTGAAAAGGGAGGATCCGATGCCGTCCCGATAGGATACCGCGACATAGCCGCTCGCATTTAGCGGCGCAAAATCGCGAGGTCAGGTGCGTGAAACGGAGCGAAATTGTACCCGCAGCGGTACTATGAGCGACGTTTTGCGCGCATCACCCGCGAGATTGCCCGATAAATGTATTCTATCGGGAACGGCATCGGATATGGGAAATCTTCTTTTCAAAGAAGATTTCCCCCGCAAAACTTGGCAAAGAAAAATAAAATAAAGGAAAAAAGAAAATGAAAGGAACAGTACATAAATACAAAGATAACGTCAATACCGACGAGATAATCCCCGCGAGGTATCTCAACGACTCCTCCCCCGCCGCGCTTGCGGCTCACTGCATGGAGGATATAGACAGGGAGTTCGTCAAAAAGGTAAAGCCGAGCGACATCATCGTCGCGGAAAAGAACTTCGGCTGCGGTTCGTCGCGCGAGCACGCCCCGATAGCGATAAAAGCGAGCGGCGTATCCTGCGTCATCGCCTGCGACTTCGCGCGCATCTTCTTCCGCAACTGCATCAATATCGGGCTGCCCATACTCGAATGCGCGGAAGCTGCCAAGGACGCGTCCGACGGCGACGAGATGGAAGTGGATCTTGCGACGGGCGCTATAAAGAACCTGACGAAAAACAAGAGCTACTCCGTTCCGCCCTTCCCGCCCGAGATCCGCGCGATCATCGCCCGCGGCGGTCTGCTGAACAAGTGAGGCGGATAAGCGAACAACGGCACCCAAAAGACCGAGGTCAACGCCTCGGTCTTTTATAAAACATAGCGGCGGCGCACCGCATTACCTGCGGCATGTATCAAAGGCTTGACAAAAACGGCGGGTTTGCGATAAAATAATAACCGAAAATAATTTTGCGGAGATAATACTGTATGAGCAAAAAAAAGATAGTCGTCCTCGCGGGCGACGGGATAGGTCCGGAGATCACCGCGGCGGCGGTGGAAGTGTTGAAGAAGGTCGGTGAGACGTTCGGGCATGAGTTCGAGCTCGACTATAAGCTCCTCGGCGGCTGCGCGATAGACAAGTTCGGCGTGCCGCTGCCCGACGAAACGGTGGCGGCGTGCAAAGCGTCGGACGGCGTGCTGCTCGGAGCGGTTGGCGGTCCCAAGTGGGACGCGCTGCCCGCGGACGTGCGCCCCGAAAAAGGTCTGCTCGGCATACGCAAGGCGCTGGGACTTTTCGCCAATCTGCGCCCGGCGGTCATATATCCCGAGCTCGCGGACGCAAGCCCGCTCAAAAAGGAGGTTCTTGCACGCGGCGTGAACGTCATGGTGGTGCGCGAGCTCATCGGCGGCATCTACTTCGGACCGCGCGGCACGAAAGAAGACGGTAAAGTCGCTTACGACACGGAGATATATTCCGAAGACGAAGTGCGCCGCATAGCGAAGGTCGCGTTCGACCTCGCGCGCGGCCGCAGAAAGAAGGTCACAAGTGTGGATAAAGCCAACGTGCTCTTTTCCTCGAGACTGTGGAGACGCATCGTCGAAGAAGTGCACGAGAACTATCCCGACGTGGAGCTTTCCCACATTTATGTGGACAATGCGGCGATGCAGCTCGTGCGCGACCCTTCGCAGTTCGACGTGCTGCTCTGCCCCAATATGTTCGGCGACATACTCAGCGACGAAGCGAGCCAGATAACGGGCTCCATCGGTCTGCTCCCCTCCTCTTCGCTCGGCACGGAAAAAGCCGGATTGTTCGAGCCGATACACGGCAGCGCGCCCGACATCGCGGGCAAGGATATCGCGAACCCCATAGCGACCATACTCGCCGCCGCAATGCTGCTCGACAACATGGGCATGGGCAAGGAAGCGCGCGCGGTGGAAAACGCGGTAGGCGCGTTCCTTTCCGACGGCTGGCGCACGCCCGATCTCGGCAAAGGCAAGCGGGTCGGCTGCGCGGAAGCGGGCAGGCTCATAGCCGGTTACGTACACGCATAAAAACGAATAACGGGAGGAAACGGTGACCGACATAACGGTAAGAGTCTTGACCGAAACAGACAGAAACGAATACCTGAGCATGGCGGAGGAATTCTACTCGTCCCCCGCCGTTCTCCATGCCGTGCCGCGGTCGCATTTCGAGCGGACGTTCGACGATCTCATGCACGGCGACCCGTATTCCCGAGCGCTGATCGCCGAAACGGACGGCAAAGCCGCGGGATACATCCTGCTTGCGCTCACCCGTTCGCAGGAAGCGGGCGGCGACGTCGTGTGGATAGACGAGGTATATGTCCGCCCTTCCGCCCGCGGGCTGGGGCTGGGTACGCTGCTCATAAGCGAAGCCGTGAAGCGCTTCCCCGCCGCACGCTACCGCCTCGAGCTCGAACCCGACAACACCGCGGCGCGCCGCCTGTACGAACGCCTCGGCTTCGCAAGTCTCGGTTACGCGCAGATGTACAAAGACACGATCGGCGAAAAATAACGAAAACATATTGCAGTCGCGGATATGTTCGCCGCGACCGAAGCATAAGGAAATATCCCGAACGGCAAAATGCTCTTCGGGATATTTTTAGTTTTCCTTTGCCCGCGCTCTTACCTGAACGCGTTTTGTTCGGGGTCATAGGTAAAACCCGCCGAGGCGAGAACGGATACTATCTCGTCCTCGCTCGCCCCCTCTTCCTCGCACAGCTCTTTCAGCGACGAATAATTGTTGCGCAGCTTCATATTCACATAGCTCAGCAAAATATACGGATCTTTGGGCAGCATGGCTACACTCCTTGATTAAATTGAGTTTTCCCCGGAAAATCGGGATTATTTTCTACGCCCGAAAAGGCGCAAAGATATACCCGTTCATTTGTTTCGGACTAAGTTTCTCGGGAAGGTGGGGTACGGGGCGGAAACCCGCTCTTTACCGAAAGAGGGGTTTCCGCCCCGAAAACACATTACCTGATGAAGTTGGTCTTAACGGTATTTGTGACCGGCGGAAGAATGCCGTGCTCACGTCCGCAGGCGATGAGCCTGAGCATCCACGCCATATTGAGCGCGAGATTGCGCATGGTGGCTACGCCTTCCTCGTCGAGCATGACATCCTCGGCTTTGGAGCCGTGCACCTCGTTCCAATAAGTGGAAGACACGACGGGCATCTGCGATATCGTGAAATACTTGTTCAGCTCATCCACGCTCACCACCGTGCCTGCACGGCGCGCGGAAGCTATCGCCGCCGCGGGCTTGTGCGGGTATCCGCCGTGCGCATAGAACACGCGGTCGAGCAGCGACACCAAAGTGCCGTTCGGCGAAGCGTAATACACGGGCGTGCCGACTATAAGTCCGTCCGCCTTTTCCAGCTTGTCTATCACTTCGTTGACAATATCGTCGCCGAACACGCAGCGGTGCGTGCCGCTCTTGCGGCAATGCCCGCAGCCTATGCAGCCGGATATGCGCGAGCTCCCGATATGTACGATCTCGCTGTCTATGCCTTCTGCGGAAAGAGTCTCCGCTATCACGCCGAGCGCGGCGTTCGTGCAGCCATTCTTGTGCGGGCTGCCGTTTATCATGAGTACTTTCATTCTTCCGTTACCTCCGTTCGGATATATTATATACCCGAGGGAACGTATCAGTCAACCTATTCGGCATACGGCAAGAACGATTTGCGGTCATCTATCCGATTGACCGTGCGGGCGATTTGTGGTAATCTTAATGTATGGTCATAGATTTTCACACGCATTGCTATCCCGACGAGCTGGCGGCTAAAGCGCTGCGCGGCGTGGACGATAAGCGCGAAGGCGACGCCGACGGCACGGTGAGCGGGCTCAAAAAAGCGATGGCGGAGGCGGGCGTCGACCTTGCGGTGCTCCTGCCCGTATGCGCGCACCCGGGGCACGAACGCACGGTAAACGCTTTTGCCTCGGAAGCCGCGAAGAGCGGCGGGCTCATCCCCTTCTTTTCCGTCCACCCGTTCAGCGAAGGCGCGGACGAGCTGATACGCATGTATGCGGGCATGGGGATGAAAGGCATCAAGTTCCACCCAAACATGCAGCGTTTCTCTCCGCGCGACCCGCGGCTGTACCACATATGGCGGGCGGTGAAAGAATGCGGGCTCATAGCCGTGTTCCATTGCGGCAGACCGGGCGTGCACGATACCGAGTACGACGTGTACGCGCCCGACTTTCTGCCCCTTCTCGGCATGCTCGATCCCGAAAAGACCGTGCTCGCGCATACGGGCGGATACGGAGTGAGCGACGACGACATCAAAATTCTTGCGGATACGGGCATGTATACCGATCTCTCGCTCGCTCCATCGCAATTCGACGACGAGCGTTTCGGGCGCGCGCTCGATCTGCTCTCACCCGACCGCATACTTTTCGGCAGCGACAGCCCGTGGCGGGACATAAAGCACACTTTGGATTTCATAAAGCGCAACGTGCATGACGAAAGAACGCTCGAAAAGATATTACACCTGAACGCCGAAAAATTATTGGGGATATGAAAATATCCTTTGCCGGTTATCACTCGCTTCGCGGGACACGGTTCTTTTTCTCAAAAATATCGTAAAACGAGAGGCTCCCGTTCGGGAGCCTCTCGCAACGTCACGCATTACAGTATCTATGCGTTATCGCGGTTTTTTGATCTGTACAGCTCGGGATGCTTCTTCGAGTGGAGCACGCGGAGCACCGTGAGCACGACCATCGCCGCGGCGATCGCGAACACGACCACGCTGACTATGATCAAAGCTATGCGCCAGGGCGACATCGTGTAATAAATGATCGTTCCCGGAGGGCTGTTCTGCAATGCGTTGGAGTTTGCCACCGTAAACGCCACATGATGAAGAGCTTCGCGCATTGCCGTGCGCGAGGTAGCGCTGTCGTAATCAAGCAGGCTGCCGCCGCCCGACCAGGCAAGCCAGCTATCGGTGCCTGCGCGCACCATCTGATCGACGTCGCCCGCACGCAGAGTGAACATATCCGTTATGATGTGCCCGTCGAAACCCCACTCGTTACGCACAAGTTCCGTAACGAGATTGTAGTGGAAGAATCCGCGTGTGGTCCCTACTCTGTTCTGCGAGATCATCATACCGGAAAGTCCGCGCATAACTTTCTCGGAAGTATTGCCTTCCGTATCCGAGGTATATTTTACGGTCTTTCTCGCATCGCGCATAACGAGCTCGAAAGGCTTGTTATATATCTCGCGTATCGTCTGCTCGGTAGCCCATGTGCAGGCGCTCGTTCTGTTCGTCTCCTGATCGTTCAGACCGAAATGTTTGACATAATCGGTAAGACCTGCGCTCGCGGTGCCGTTCACAAACGCCGTAGCCACTTTGCCCGAAAGGATGGGGTCTTCGGAGAAATACTCGTTGATACGTCCGATGAACGGGGAGCGGTGCAGATTGAACGCGGGAGAATATCTGCCGTTGAGTCCGCATACCAACGCTTCCTGACCCATGGCTTGACCTACACGTTCAAGCAAACCGAGATCCCACGTGCTTGCAAAATTGGGTGCGGAACCGAACGACGCGGTCTTTGCGAGATTTTCACCGCCCGTAGTCGCATCCGCAATAACGTCCATCATGTCCTTATTGTCCATACGAACGCCGTTAGCTCCTTCACAATGCGCGCTCGGCACGAGCTCTATAGATTCCACGCGTTCGGTGAAGTAATTTTCACCGCCGAGCACCTGGGAAATATTGGTTTTATCCGCCTCGAAATCCAGCTGATCGAGAAGGATATCCCAGCTCTCATCGTTGTAGTCTTTGCCTCGCATGTCCGCTACGGTAAGCGTCTTTTCCGCTTTCTGCTTAGGCATGGTCTCGGTATACACTTTGCTGCCCTTGACGTTGCCGAGCTCGGCATTCGTTTCGGGATCGAAATTCAGATCCCTGCCGAGATCCGCGGCATATTCTTCGGGGATAGTGCGTTCTCTGTTCTCATACGGCTGAGGGAACGTCCCTGACCAATTGGTGCGGGTGAGCGAAGTCACATATTCATCCATGTACTTGCTCTCATAATCGAAGAGGTTGGTCGCCGCACGGAATTCTTCGTCGCCGTTCTTGGGCACGCCGATAGGTCCGCCGTTATCGTCGAGAACGGACTGCATCTCCATCTCGGAATTTCTCGGGTTGGAATTGTCGTACCATATGGTAGAACCGTTGTGCCATACATCCGAATCATATACGTCGTGGCTGTTCGCTCTTACGGAGATCGTGTAATCGCCCTCTTCGAGCATATAGCAGCCGTGCGTACCGTCGCCGTTGTCTCGTTTGTAAGCGTATGACGCCATATCCTCTTTGCGGAAGGTAAGATTTATCGTGGTATCGTCGCCCGGCTCGATATCCGCCGTCTTGCCGAAGGAGATGAGGTTGACCGTGGATTTTTCTATTTTAAGGCTTTCGTCGAGCGACGTATACGGCGCGCCGTAATATATCTGCACCACGTCCCTGCCCTTTACTTTTCCGGTATTCGTTATCTTTACGGATACAGTGATGTCGTCGCCGGAGGTGTCGAAGCCTACTATCTCCTGATCGAACGTCGTGTACGACAGGCCGTAACCGAAGGGATACACGACCGCACCCGGCGTCTTTACCGCGCCTTTGCCGTCGAGTTCGCCGTATTCGAGCGCGTCGATATCCGACGCAGTTTCGTAATAGCGGTACCCCATATACACACCTTCGCGGTATTCCACGAACGACATACGATCGTCGGCGGTATCGTCCACGTTGCCGCTCGTGCCCGTGTAACGGAAGTCACCGTAAGAATTGTATGAAGGATCCTTGGTGAAATCCGTCGAGAAGATATCGACCGTTCTGCCCGAAGGGTTGACGTCGCCGCAAAGGATCCTGCCGAGAGCGGCGAAACCGGTATCGCCGGGATTGCCCGCCCACACGATGGCGTTGACCTCCAACTCGCCGCGAACGACGGGGTCGAGTTCCATCGGTCCGCATGAAACAAGCACGAGCACTACTTTTCCGCAATGCTCCTTGGCATAACGGATCATATCCTTTTCGTTTTTCGAAAGTGCGAGATAATGCGGCGTACCGTCGTCGTACGCTTCCATGCGCTTGTCGTTGTTCTCGTTGCCGTATCTGCTGACGAACACCAGCCCCGTCGAATTTTTCATCGCTTCGACGTCGGCATCTGACAGCTCGTCGTATGCTTCAACGGACAATTCGCGCAGATCGTTGACGCTACCGCCCACGAAAATACTGTCATCAACCGTATAAGTGCTCGGATCGTACGTGGGACTGTCGGGATAATTCGCAGCCGAATCACTGTCCGGCTGGAGCTTTGCCGCGGCGTCAAGGACCGTAAAATGCTCCCCGAGAGTTTCCTGCGGCGTGACTACGTAATCCCTGCCCGGGAACGTCTGCTTGATAGAGCTCACCATTGCCACGGAATTGTACACCGGGAATGCGTAACCGTGACCGAAAGGCGTTACCGCGCTGTTTTTTTCGATGGGAAGCGTACCGTCGTTTTTGAGAAGGATCATGCCGCCTTCTCCCACCTCTTCCATGATATCCAGGGAAGCCTTACGCGAATCCTCGTAGTTCGTGTACTTCTGTTCGTAGTACTCGGCATCCCAATTCTCGCGCCCCTCGGGCACGACCGTCACTCTTTTACCGCGCCCGAGCTGGGTATCGAGAACTATACCGAAGATCGAACCGGCTATAAGAGCAGCTATGACGAGCACGACGAAAAACGAAACTATGGGAATCCATATCGCCATGAATTTGCCGTTGCTCATCCTGAGTTTTTTACCGTCCATTTTCTTTTCTCCTTTTAATTTTTTTCGCAACGACCGCGGACGTGCGGCGGCAAAAGCCGATTGCACGTAGGATATAACATAAAAGACGACCTCCGTCAATGGGGGTCGCCTTAACCTTACGTATTTTCTGCACAGATTTACGGTAAAGGGAAGATCGCCATCAGGCGGAATATATTTCCCTCTGTCTCGAAAGACAGCGAACCGCCGTACTTTTCCGTTATCATTTTCATAGACAGCACTCCGTAACCGTGTGAATTTTTATCGCCTTTTTTAGTGACAGGCATACCGTCCGCAAACGTCACGTTCCCTTCGTACCAATTTTCCACAAGCACGGAAAGCTGCCCTGCGGCTTCTTTTACCACTATACCGATCACTCGCTTGTCCGCGTCGTCTAGCTCACCGACTGCATCTATGGCGTTATCGACGGCGTTGCAGAAAAACGAACCTATATCCGCAGCGGACATGAAGTTCAATTTGCCGCCGTTTGCACTGCAAGTCAGCTTTATACCGTTCCGTTCGCAATACAAACTGCGCTCGGTGAGCACTATATCCAACGTATCGTTGCCCGTTTTGAACACCGCGTCGTACACGGATATATAGCGTTTAAGCTCGTCTACTTCTTCTTGAGTGAGTAATTTACCCGCATTTCCGTATTCGTTTATCTTATGGCGTATATCGTGGCATTTGAGATTTATCATATCTATATGCTCTTTCGTGAGCTCGAACTGCCGACGCTCTTCTTTCATAAGCCTTTTGAGCACGTCGGTCTCGAGTTTGAGCCGCGTGCGGGCAAATAGCCCCGCACGGATGACCAATATAAATACGCAGCAAACCACGGAATACATACAGCACACTATATCAAGACCGAGACTTTCATATGAAAAATAAGTGCGCACGCTGTTGAATACGAGAACCACGACAAGCATCGTCGAGGAAAGCACGAGTACGGGTCCGTTGACCGCACCGTCAGAAAACAGATGGGACGCCTTGCGGGCAAAGATCATGTATATGAGCAGATATCCTAACGCATAAACCCCGCATTGAACGACAACGAATATCATGTAACTGCCTATGCCCGAAAGGGCAAACGATAACATGCCGGTCGACGTCGTCACTATATTGAATATATTGTAGACCATGTGCTGCGCGGCATACCCGGCTATCCCCGCCGCTGCGAGATACGCGAACTTTATTTCGTAACATACAGCGATCGCGGCTAACGTCATAACAAAGAGCAACAAATACACCGCGATCCCGAAAAACATCATCAGACCGGGTACTGCTGTTGTAAAATACCCGTAAGCAAACGATACGAGCGCAGTTATCGCCGCAGATGCCGCCGCCGTGCAGCCGACGCGCCTGACGAACCGCTCTCTACGTTTTCGCCCGGATATGAATATCAGCTCGGCGATCAGCAACTGCGCGACGAATAATATGTCCCCGATCAGGAAATAAACGAACATATTCATATCACCCGTTTCCTCTTGCCAGCCAAGCATTTACTTCCTGCATGAATTTTTTCTTTTTCGGATGGCTTATCGCGATCTCTTCGTCACCTATCCATACGCTCAATCCCCGCACCCGCGTTATGTACGGCAGATTCACCAAACAGTAATTGTTGCAGCGCACGAAATTGTCTTCGGCAAGTTTCCGCTCCAGATCGGAAAGCGAAGCATATTCCTCCACCGTACCGCCGTCGGCGAGGTGATAACGTACCTTATGCCCGAGAACGTCGATATATTTTATATCGCGTACGAACACCCTTACATACCCGCCCGCTTTCGTTATACTGATCTTTTTGTTGTCGCGGGCGCGCACGGCTCCCGCCGCGCGGCGAAGTTTCATATAAAAATCGTAATAGTTTACCGGTTTGACTATATAATCGAACGCACCGACTTCGTATCCGTTAACGGCGTACTGCGCCATATTCGTAACGAAAACGAGTACGGTGGACTGATCGGTCTCACGCAATTTGCGGCTCGCCGTCATACCGTCCAACTCGGGTAACTCTATATCCATAAAAATTATATCGAACCCCGCTTTGTAATCGCTCAGAAGATCGATGGCATTGCGAAAAACGAAAACGCGCATATCCTCGTTTTCTTCCTTTCCGTATTTGTCTATATACTTTTCCAGGATATCCGAATAAGTTTTCTCGTCTTCTACTATCGCTATGTTCAACATCATTTTTCCTCCGTAGTACACTACGATTATACAACCGAATATACGTTTTGTCAATACCGAAGAAAACGACATTGCGTGACTTTACGTTTTTTCGACGTATCCTTAACGAAACTGCCCGGCGCGGCGACGATACCGCGTCGGGCTTTTACTATCGTATCCTGCCTCAAAGACCGAGCCCTTGGCTAACGAAAGTCGGGATCCCGATAGCCGACCATATCAAACCTACACCGCTCACTATGAGAGCAAATACGGCGACGGCGAGCGTAGCCGCAGGGCGCGCTCCGTTACGCCGCGCGGCTTTGTAACGCCGCAAAGCGACTATCGAAAGGACAAACGCCGCTATCATCACCGCCAGGCATACGAACATCCCGATAACGTACGGCACCGAGGACGGCTGAGGGATATCGGTATCTTGCGATAATATCGAAGCCAAAGCCCATCCGAACGTATTCGCGAATATATATCCCATCATCAGACCCATGACGATACACGATATGATCGCAGCGGCTGCCGAAACGATCGCAACGGCAAGCCCGTGAGTATTTTTGTACGAGCGCTCGGCAGACCCGAGCGAAGTTTCGCTTTGTTGCGCGGCAAACGGCTCATCCGCCCGATCTGTTTTCGGCTCGTCGTTCATTCGTTTTCCCCTTCCGGCTCTGCCGTGCGGCTGCGCTTATAAAGCGGCAGCAATGCGCGCGTGGCGCGTCTGTACTCTTCATATCCAGGTTTGCGGGATTGGTGCCCTTCCGCGAGCGGTATGCTTATAAAAATAAAGAGCAGCGTATTCGCGACCGCGCCGAAGATAAGGTACCACATGCCAGGCTGCACGCATAAGCTCGCCAGCGCCACCGCCCACCATACGGAGATCTCCCCGAGGTAATTGGGGTGGCGGGAGTATTTCCACAGCCCCTCGCGAATGAACCCGCCGCTCCCGCGGGCACGGAAAACGTGCATCTGGGCGTCCGCTATCCCCTGCCACACGCAGGACGCAAGCACGAGCGCGGCGAAGATAATGTACCCTGCGTTGATCTCCGGTTTCAGCACGACCGCATACGCCGCGGGCAGCGTGCATCCCCACACCACGAGCGTAGGCACCATGTGTATGCCTATGAAATTTATAAGCGGGTAGAGCGCGCCCGTTTTTTCTTTTAGCATAGTATAGCGCCAATCCTGCGCGCCCAGCCCTTTGAAGGTATACGCCCAATTGACGGTCAGCCGCACGCCCCAAACGCATACGGGTATGAATATTATCAGTCCTGCGGGACTCGCGCCGCTCACCGCAAGGCACGCCGCAAGTATGACTATCGGCTGCACGCTCCAATACGCGTCGTATACCGAAGCATTGCGCAGCGCTACGCTGAACACAAACACGAACACCGTCGCCGCAATATCCGCAAGAAGCGTGTTCAGCCACAGCCCGAACGGCAGCAGCAAGCCGAGCGCGATACCGCCCGCCGCAGCCGCGATGTATACGAGCGCGATGACCGCGATCCCGAAAGTCCTGCTTTCCGAAAGATCTTTCTTTTCCGTCTCTTCCATAAGTACCTCTTGCCCGTCTCCGTAAGGGGCATTTGTTTTACGGCAATATTATACCACACGTCCCGCCGTTTGACAACGGATATAACGGCAAACGCGCGAGCAAAACAAGGATAAAGAAAAAAACGAGCCGCTCTTTACGATACTAAACAAAAGTTCCGGAGCGTTCAATAAAAGAATAGGATAATAAAATAATGTTCATAGATTACTATCAAGCGCAGAACACATAAAAACACTTTGGCAATACTAATTCAATAAAATATTTCATATAAAATATCCGAATATATTGCTATTTTTTAATCATTCTGTTATAATGTAAAAAAGAGTGTTCATCAAATATAGTATTTGATGAACGTTTAGAATACACTATAATGCACACGGAATGAATAGTCTTACGGAGGTCGCGTTATGAGTAAAAGGAAATTATTGATCATCATTTTACTGGCATTATCGGCAACGCTTTTGCTCGTGTGTGCCGCATTCTTTGCCGCTTGCGGAGACGATAAAACACTCGGCGACGGACAGAACACAGAACAAGGCGGTGAATATCCAAATCACGGCAACGATTCGGGGATAGTCCCTGGTGGTGACGATGAGCCCGGCACCGATCCGGATGACGATAAAGATGTTGCCGTTATTTCGGTCGCACTAAATGAAGATTCCTTGGCATTGGAGGTAGGAGAAAACTATACGCTTGTCGCTACGGTCTCTCCAAGCAATGCGACGGATAATACTATATCTTGGTCGAGCGCGGATCCTTACGTCGCGTCTGTCAGCGGCGGGAAAATTACGGCAAAATCCGAAGGAGCAACGACGATCACGGCAACGGCGCATAACGGCAAAAGCGCGTCTTGTACCGTTACCGTCAATGAGCTCGCACCCGAAGTCATCGAAGTAACTTCCGTATCGCTCAATAAAACGTCCTTGACGTTGGAGATCGGCGCAAGCGAAACGCTCACGGCGACCGTCCTGCCGGGCAACGCGACGGATAAATCCGTTACATGGACGAGTTCCGACCCTTCCGTCGCCACGGTCGTAAACGACAAGGTTACGGCGATCGGCAACGGCACGGCAACGATCATCGTTACGACAAATAACGGCAAAACTGCGTTTTGTACCGTTGCCGTCAGCGAGCCGGCGCCCGAAGTCATCGAAGTAACTTCAGTCTCGCTCGATAAAACTTCTTTGACGTTTGAGATCGGCGAAAGCGAAACGCTTACGGCAATCGTTTTGCCGAATGATGCGACGGATAAATCCGTTACATGGACGAGTTCCGATCAGTCCGTGGCGACGGTTGCAGGCGGAAAAATAACGGCTGTCGGCAGAGGCACGGCAACAATCGCCGCCACATCACATAACGGAAAAACAGCAATATGTGAGGTCACGGTAAAAACTGCGCTCCCCGAGATCACGCAAGTCGAAGGTGCGATGATCAATGGAACAGACATTTTTATGCTTGTCGACCATATGACAGACAGCGTCGCTCTACTGAATAAAATAACTGTTTCCTCCGGTAGGTGGGATCTGTATTCGGATATCCTCGGGCAAAATCGTATTCCTACGAAAATTGCCGCGGGCAGCAACGGAAAGTTGCAGAACGGCGATAATGTGTTTTATATTATGTTGGAGAACGAAAACGGTGACCTTGCGGAGGTTTACACATTGACCATATACCGCAGTTATGCCGTTACTGTGAGTTACTATAATCATAAAGATGTTTTAGTGTATTCGGATACCGCTTACACAGGCTATGAATATGAATTAAACTACGATTATACGACACCCGGTTATACGTTCAATAGTTGGACGAAAAACGGTATCACATATCAGTCACGAGTTCTTTGGGATGACATAGCGTTGCATGCTAAGATGACGGCGAACTCCTATATTGTGTTCCTCAATGCGGAAGGCGGCACTTTGACGCCATCACGGGTTGATGTCATATACGATGCAGAATACGTCCTTCCTGTACCCGAACGACAGGGATACACTTTTCTTGGTTGGTACATAGACGAAAAACAACTTACCGATAAAAGCGGACAATCGCTATCCGCATGGCTGTATGCGGAAGATTCTTCCGTGATGGCAAAATGGCAGATTAATCAATATACCGTTACCGCCGAATATAACGAGCAAGCAGGATCTGTCACGGGAACAGGTAACTATGATTTCGGAACGGAGATTACGCTCAAAGCGTTCGCTCCCAACCTTGGCTATACATTCTCGGGGTGGTACCACGGTAGCAACTGCCTGACGACGGAGACCATATATACTTTTACCCTTTCCACTGAGGACGTGAACTTGACGGCGAAATATGACGTGAATGATGAAATGTCAGTTTTTATATTCTCTTCTACGTCAACCACGTGTACGATTATGGGAATTCAGGATAAGTCCGTAACCGAACTTATCATCCCCGATTATGTGACGGAAATTGAAGAAGGCGCTTTTTCAGGATGCAGTTCCCTTACAAGCATCACGCTCCCGTTTGTGGGAAATAAAATAAAGTCATCGACAGAGCCCTATCAATATCCTTTAGGTTATATTTTTGGGTCAGAATTTTACAACAATAGCATAGGGACAATCCAATCCTATTATGGCACTCTTAATAATCTCGGTACTTTTAATATAGTAAAATCAACATATTATCTTCCTGCTTCTCTCGAAACTGTTACTATAAATGGCGGCAATATTTTACAAGGAGCCTTCTATAATTGCAGTAATATAAAATCTATTACTATCCCCAAAAATATAACAATTATTGAGGATGATACTTTTAGCGGCTGTAGAAGTTTAGTTGAATTATTAATTCCCAATACTGTATCCACTATTGGGAATAATGCGTTTTATAATTGTTCCTCATTATCAGGTAAACTGTTGATCCCTGATAGCGTAATAGCCATTGGAAACCAAGCATTTCAAAATTGTAACAGTCTAACAGATACTCTTATCATTCCCAAAGGGGTGAAAACTATAGGTTCTGATGCCTTTTCCGGATGCAGTGGTTTTACAGGCGATCTTACTATTCCTAATAGTGTTGTTAGTATTGGAGATAATGCGTTTAATGCTTGCAGCAACTTAAAAAGCATTACGATCCCTGATACTGTTTCTAATATTGGAAATGAGGCTTTTTCCGATTGTTTAAGGCTCATAGAAATTAATTATGCATCTAATGCAGATCTTGATCGATACAGCAAATTATTTTACCGCGCAGGCATTTATGGAGATGGAGTAACGATAACTTTCAATGGCGACATTCCTTCCTATATTTTTTACGAGTGCTATGCAAATGTAGTAAATGTAAAAGGAATGGACGCTAAAAGTATTGGATTTTATGCCTTTTATAATTGTAATAAATTATATAATATAACTCTTTCAAATAAAGTGACTGCAATAGGTAGTTATGCATTTTATGGATGTAGCGCCCTAAAAGAAGTGTTTCTTCCAACAGCTGTAAAAACAATAGGAAGTTATGCGTTTTATGATTGCAATAGTCTTATGAATCTAGAAATACCCTACGGGGTTACAGCAATAGAGGGGTATGCATTTGGTAATTGTACAAGTTTAGCAAATATCGTTATTCCTCAGAGCGTTAAATTCCTCAACGGTACAGCTTTTAGTGGATGCAGTAATCTTATTAAAGTTATCAATGGGGTAAGTTACATTGATAAATGGGTGATTGATTGCGATGCTTCTTTATCGGAAATTACATTATTATCAGACACGATTGGCGTAGGGGATGGTGCTTTTTCAGGATGTACTGAATTAGTTCAAGTTGCTCTGCCCAATGGAATTATATCCATAGGCGGTTCTGCTTTTTATGGGTGCAAGAATCTAAATAGTATTACATTACCAGATAGTGTAAGATATATTGGACAGCGTGCATTTTATGGATGTGAAAAACTTATTAACTATGAAGATGGCGTAGGTTATGTTGGAAAGTGGATTGTCAGCTGCAATACTGTATCTTCTCAAGTAACACTGCGCGACGATGTGATTGGAATTGCTGATAGTGCTTTTTATGCGTGCAGTATTTATTCAATCAATATCCCAAATACTGTTATATACATTGGTGAAGCCGCATTTCAACACTGTGAGAATTTAGAAGGCATAATAATGGGAAATGGGATAAAATTTATAGGTCAAACCGCATTTCTTCTTTGCACATCTCTTACAAGTATATATATTACCGATCTAGATGCTTGGGATGCAATCACTTTTGAAGATGATACAGCCAATCCACTTTATTATGGGGGAACGTTGTATCTGAACGGAGAAGAAGTGACAGAATAGAATTTATTACAGTAATAATGCTAAGGAGTCATCAATATGGATATCAAATTGGATGATATTTTGCAGTTGAAGGACGACGAACTGAACAGCAGCCGCATTGAGCTCAATATTACTGCGGGGCGGGGCGGAGAATGGTTTCTCGATCGTTGGCTCGCTGCCGATCTGCAAAATCGAATTGAGGGACAAACGGAATGTTCCTATTGGGGCTGGTATGGAACAAAACAACGCAATTTCTATCCGAACGATCTTGTGTTTAGCTTTGTCAAGAAAGGTGGAGACGAGTGGCTGTTCGTTTCTGCGGCAAAGATTTTGGATGTCCCGTTCGGGCAAAGAGCGAGCTATGAAATCATTGAAAAATATCGTCCTTTTTTTGGCAGATTGATTATCTGCTATAAGAAAAAGCAGACTTACAGTCGCTACGTGTTCAAATTGTGTAGCCGATTAGAAGATATTACCGTAAAAGAAATTCTACCGGATCTTTATAATGGCTCTCACTTCCCGGGATATGATCAGGTATGCTTATCTTTTTATGAATTAGAGGGAATCGTCAGACGGCGCCCCGCTGACTGGATCAATGCTTTGGAACATCAGAAAGCGGTTTATCTCATCACCGATAAATCAAATGGACGTCTTTATGTTGGCTCTGCAACGGCCGACAGTAAAATGTTGCTTACCAGATGGGAAAGCTATATAAGCAACGGACACGGCAACAATATTGAGCTGAAAAAAATTGTGGATTCTAAAGGCTTTGACTATATAAAACAAAATTTCCAATATTCGATAATTGAAAATTATAATGCAAAAATAGATGATGAGTACATACGTTCCAGGGAAGTGTTTTGGAAAAAGATTTTGCAGTCGGAAAAACATGGATATAATAAAAACTATTGAAATAAATTTTCCACACAAAAGCCGTAATCGTCTGAGTACGGCTTTTACGTTTGTATGAAATTCGACGTCATATCAAAGCGCGCCGTAAAGGTTGTAATATCTCTGACGAACGCTTGCCTTGCGGTGGTTGATCGTACCTCTTCCAATGCCGAGTTCGGCGCACACTTCGGATTGTACCATTCCGTTCATATAGCAATTCAGGATGGCAAGTTCCAGAGCGGATAACTGCAACGCGCCTACAAGCTCATCGTATTTCGTGTAGTCCGTCTGTTTGTGTTCAAAACAGTTGACGGGATCCATAGGCAGAGCCTTATAATCCGTAAAATCAATAGATTCAACGACAGTTCCGCGCCTGTCCGCTCTGTTACGAAGAAGATTGATGAACCGGTCTACTTCGCGGTAACAGGCAAGTTTTATTGTGATGTCCTTTCCTTTACGGTCTTTGCCGTAAGTCTCTGATACCTTTCTGCCTGCAAATTGATACAGGAAACAAATAGCTGTCTGCGCTACGTCGTAGCCGTCCGACACGGTATAATCTATCTCTCCCATGTGGTGCAGGTCTTTGATGAGACCGATATACAGCTTGTCCGCGACCTTCATATCGAACTTCTTGTGGGTGCGCAACGCCTGCAAAGCGATCATCTCTCCCATGAGTTTGACGTTCTCGGCGGAGATAGGCTCGGCGAAGAGTTCACCTTCGTTGCGATACTTACCGTTTGAGAACTTGGTTACCAACATTTCCATCTTTACACCTCTCGAATTTATTTGCCTTTTTCGGGCAAGAGGCGGAGGAGCATAGGACGGATGGAAATCGACGCGTTGCATAGCAAGTTTGCGGGAGTCAACGGGACAAAGACAAAATCGTTGCGTTATAGGCTCGTAAAACGGCTTACAAGCCAAAAAAGAGCCGAGCAAGGAATATTCCTTACCCGACTCTCAAAATCTATAATAGGTATTTTAAGCGACGATTTTGCGACCGTTGACGTCCGCGAGGAACTATGCTACCATAGCCGACCGAAAAAGCACAAATTCGGAGGGCTACTTCAATCGGACAATCATTCCGAAGAAATCGCGGGCAAAAAATAATACGAACCGCGACTTGTCGTCTTGGTTCGTATTATTCTGGTCTGGTGCACCGTAGGGAGTCGAACCCCTAGCCTTTGGTTCCGTAGCGATGCTTTTGGAATGATTTTTACCGCTTTGAATCGTTTCGTTTTGATAGATAAAACTTACTAAAAACAGGCAAAAAAGTGCGATTAGAACGCATTTTTGCCCGTTTACTCATTACCATGCACGCAATAAATGCGCATAAGGAGAAAAAGCTAGCGGAAATACGGCAAAATCAATATAATGCAATTGCCGAAAAACTTTCTCCTACAATAGTAAAAACTCCCGATAAAACTTATACTGTCGAATATGGTGAAAACGGAAAAATCGAACTAAAATAACCATATATTATAACCATGAAAACGATAACGGCGTAACCGAAACGGTTGCGTCGTTTTTCTTTTTTTTATCCCTATGGAACAAACTGCAAATGGAAAATGTTTATCTTGAAATAATATCGAAATTCCCTACGGAAGCCATCGCCTATACATCATATGTGGATTATATGATTAAATTTATACTGAAAATAAATTCTTTGACAAATGTATTTGCGACTACACAATATTTTATAGGGGATATTGATGCAATCATTAAACGTTGTAAAAATTATTTATTGAAAGCAAAAGAATTTGCAGATGATAATGAATTAGAATCAATATTGCAATTGGAAAGTGTGCTGTCCTCAAAAATTGAATCCATTGCCAATGATGGTACAATCAAGCAAAAACAAGAAAAAAATAAAAAAATAACAAAGTGGTGTTTAATCGGAACGGGAGCGATTTTCGGAATATTATTTCTCATTTATATAATTATAGAAGCTTTGGGCATATAAACTTAAATATTAGATCCTTAAAAGAGAATAAACGTGAAAACAGAATATAAATTTTTGAAAAGCACATTAAAAGATTAATATACGCGTAAGGCGTTTTTTAAGCATTCTGCTCGGAAAACCGCGTTAGCATTCGAGCGCGCATTAGCCGCGCGCCCTCGGCTGAGCGAATAATTTGCTCTCGTTGCTTTGATTTTTTTGCTGCTTCTCTCCCGCAAATTTTCGATTCCCAAGGAGCGCCAAAGCAAAAACGCCCGCGAAGGGGCGTTTTTGCTTTGGTGCCGCCGGTCGGGGTAACGCGTTTTGCTCGCTCCCTCTCGCAAAACAGCGTTGGCGTTCGGGCGCGCTTGAAGGCGCGCGCCCTCGGCTGAGCGACCCGAGGTTTCCCTGCGGGAAACTCGGTTCGCACCTCAGAGCGGCGGCAGCAAACGACAGAGGCAGGACGTAAAGCCCTGCCTCTGTCGTTTGGTGCCGCCGGTCGGGGTCGAACCGACACGGTATCACTACCACCGGATTTTGAGTCCGGCGCGTCTGCCAATTTCACCACGGCGGCATGCGGCGCGGAGGGCGGTAAGCCCGCCCGCGCACGTTTTTTTGAATACCGTTTTGCTTTTTACAGCACTTTTACGCCCAGCTTATCCAGCACGGCGAGGGCGGCGTCTACGTCCTCGGTCTTGAAGCCGATGTGCGCGCTGCCCGTTTCGCTCGCAAACGAATACAGATACTCGATATTCACGCCCGCTTCGTCGAGAGCGATGAGGATGTCGGCGAGGGCGCCCGGACGGTCGGGTACCTGCATGGCGACGAGAGATACCGTCGCGCACATGAAGCCCGCCTTTTTGAGCGCTTCCACCGCTTTGTCGTTGTCGTCCGTCATCAGACGGAGGATGCCGAAGTCCGTCGTATCGGCGATGGACATGGAGCTGAGGTTGACATGCGCTTCTTTGAGCGCCTTGCAGCACTCGCCTATCCTTCCCTTTCTGTTCTCCAGAAATACGGCAAGCTGTTTGATCATCTTTTTCCCTCCTGTTTCGTTCAGATCTTACGTCTGTCGGTTATGCGTTTGGATTTGCCTTCGCTGCGCTCTATCGTGCCCGGCGAAACGAGCGTTATCTTAGCCGTTACGCTTATGCCGCTCGCCATTTCCGCGGAGAGCTTCGCGCGGATGGCTTCGACGTCGGCGGGTTTGTCGGAAAACGCGTCGGGCGACAGCTCCACGGCTATCTCCAGCGTATCGAGGTTGTTCACCCTGTCGACGTAGATATGATAGTGCGGCTGCACCGCGGGGTTCTTGAGTATCACGCTCTCTATCTGCGACGGGAACACGTTCACGCCGCGGATGATGAGCATGTCGTCGCTGCGGCCCGTGACGCGCTTCATGCGGATCGTCGTTCTGCCGCACGGGCAGGGCGAATCGTCGAGCGCCGCGATATCGCGAGTGCGGTAACGAAGGAGCGGCATGCCCTCTCTGTCGAGAGTGGTGATGACGAGCTCTCCGCGCTCTCCCGTAGGCAGCGGCTCGAGAGTTTCGGTATCTATTATCTCGGGATAATAGTGATCGTCCTGGAAGTGCATGCCCGTCTTGTACTCGCAATCGTTGGCGACGCCGGGACCCGCTATCTCGCTGAGACCGTACACGTCGCATGCGCGTATGCCGAGGCGGCGTTCGATCTCGCTGCGCATCTCTTCCGTCCACGCTTCCGCGCCGAAACATCCGCCTTTGAGCTTGATGTCGCGCCCGGGCTTGAGCCCCGCTTTCTCCATCTCTTCGATAAGATATATCGCGTACGACGGCGTGCAGCAGATGATGTCCGCGCCGAAATCGGTAAGGAGCTGGAGCTGGCGCTGCGTATTGCCCGCGGACGCTGGTACGGCTATCGCGCCCAGCCTTTCGGCGCCGTAGTGCATACCGAGACCGCCCGTGAAAAGTCCATAACCGTAGCAGACGTGGACTATGCTGTTTTCGTCGGCACCCGCCATGACGAGCGAGCGCGCCGCGCAGTCGGCCCACACTTCGATGTCGTGCATCGTGTGTCCGGAGACCGTCAGCTTGCCCGTCGTAGCGCTGGACGCGTGCAGGCGCACAAGGTCTTTCCTGTCCGCCGCCATCATACCGAACGGGTAATTGGCGCGTAAGTCGGACTTCATCGTGTAAGGCAGTTTCCAGATATCTTCTATGCCCTTGATGTCCGAGGGACGGAGCTTGATCGCGTCCATCTTCTCGCGGTAGGGCTTCTGTCGCTCGTAGACGTATTTTACCGTCTTCACGAGCTTTTCGGATTGAAGGGCGCGCTTATCCGCGGCGCTCATCGTTTCCGCTTCGGGCTGAAAATATTTCATCCGTTTCTTCCCCTTTTATGTGGTTAGTTTATTTTACTCTTTCGTAGCCGAGCGCGAACGCTTTGAGGTTCACGTCTCTGAATTTTTCGGGAACGCAGTCGGATATCGCCTGCGCCATCTTCTCCTTATCCATACCGCAGAGACGGCAGAGCGCGCCGAGCATGACCACGTTTGCGCTCTTCACGTTGCCCGCTTCTTCCGCGATGTCCGCCGCGGGGATGAAGTAGGCGCCGTTGATCTCTTCGAGCATGTCCTCCTTGAGCCCGTCGGGATACTTCGCCGCGCCCGTGATGCAGGGCATGGGAAGGATCCTGATGTCGTTGACGAGCAGTATGCCGCCGGGGCGCAGGAAATGCTTCATGCGGGCGGCTTCGAGCACCTCGAACGCGAGGATGATGTCCGCCGCGCCCGCCCATATCACGGGCGAATGTATCTTGTCGCCTATGCGCACATGCGTGGTGACGCTGCCGCCGCGCTGGCTCATGCCGTGCACTTCGCTCTGCTTGCAGTCCTTGCCGCAAAGCACCGCGTAACGCCCGAGCACCTTGCTCGCGAGCAGAGTACCCTGTCCGCCTACGCCTGCTATGAGTATGTTCATCTCACGCCCTCCTTTATCGCGCCGAAGTGGCATACCTCGGCGCACACGCCGCAACCCGTGCACTGGTTGGGATCGATATGCACGCCGCTCTCGTCGCGCGAGATCGCGGGGCAGCCCAGCTTCATGCACATGCTGCAGTTACGGCAGCCGTCCACCGTCATAACGGGTTTGGGACGCTTGTCGAGCAGCACGCAGGGGCGCTGCGCGATGATGACGCTCACCTCTTTGGACGCTATGCCGCTCTTTACCGCTTCTTCCACCGCTTTGATGTCGTAAGCGTCCACGACCTTGACGTCCTTTACTCCGCAGGCGCGGCAGAGGTCGTCGAGCAGCACCGCGGGAGCGGGATCGCCTTTGAGGTTCTTGCCCGTCGCCGGATGGTTCTGGTGACCGGTCATGCCCGTCGTGGAGTTATCGAGGATGATGAGCGTTATGCCGCTCTCGTTGTATACCGCGTTGATGAGTCCCGTGATACCGCTGTGGATGAAAGTGGAATCGCCTATCACCGCCACGTTATGGCTGACGCCCTTCGTCGCTTTTTTGAAGCCGTGCGCCATACCTATGGACGCGCCCATGCACAGCACCGTATCCACCGCCGAAAGCGGAGGTACCGCGCCGAGCGTGTAACAGCCTATATCGCCGTTTACCGTGAGCTTCAGCTTGGAGAGCACATAGAACACGCCGCGGTGGGGACAGCCCGCGCACATGACGGGAGGTCTGCCAGGCACCTTTGCCGCAACGGGCACGGGCACCGAACGGTTGAACTTCTCGAGTATCTTGAGCACGGACAGCTCGCCCTGCAGCGAGAATATCTCTTTGCCCTTGCACTTGATGCCCGCTTTTTTGAGCTGGTTCTCGATGAACGGTTCGAGCTCTTCTATGACGTAGAGCTGCGGCACCGAAGCCGCAAACTTCGCTATCGCCTTTATGGGCAGCGGATACACCGTGCCTACTTTGAATATGCTCGCGTCGGGGAGCGCTTCCTTGACGTATTGGTATACTATACCCGAGCAGACGACGCCTATCTTGCCGCCCCTGCGGCTGCGCTCGACGCGGTTGATGTCCAGCGTGTTCACCATGTTCGCGAGCTCTATATCGCGCTCTTCGACGACCTGGTGGCGGAGTATCGCGCTCGCCGGCATCATCGTGTACTTGGTGACCGATTTTTCGTAAGGGCGGAGCTTATCGTCCGTGCGCTCGCCGAGTTCGACGAGACTGCGCGAGTGTGCGACGCGCGTCGTAAGACGTATGAATACGGGCGTATCGTACTTTTCGCTGAGTTCGAAAGCGAGCTTGGTGAAGTCCTTGGCTTCCTGCGCGTCGGACGGCTCGAGCATCATGACGTGCGCGCTGCGCGCGTAAAAACGCGAATCCTGCTCGTTCTGCGAGGAGTGCATCCCGGGGTCGTCCGCCACGACGATGACGAGACCGCCGTTGACGCCCGTGTACGCCGCCGTGAACAGCGGGTCTGCCGCGACGTTGACGCCGACGTGCTTCATGCACGCCATCGCCCTCGCTCCCGCCACGGACGCGCCTACCGCCACTTCGAGAGCAACTTTTTCGTTGGGCGCCCATTCGGCGTAAACGCCGTCGTACTTCACGAAACTTTCCGCGATCTCCGTGCTCGGCGTGCCGGGGTATGCGGAGAGCACTCTCACTCCCGCTTCGTATGCGCCGCGCGCCACCGCCTGGTTTGTCAGCATCAATTCTTTCATACTCTAAGCTCCGTTAATATTTCCTCAGATCTATGACACGTTTCGCCTTGCCCTCGCTGCGCGCAAGGCTCATGTGCTCGGTTATCGTAAGTTTCGCGTCTATCTGCAACACCGTGCGCAGCGCGTGGCGGATATCCTTGGACAGCTTTTCTATCGCGCCGTAATCGCCCACGATGGAGTCGTCCACGAGCTCCACCTTCACTTCCAGCTTGTCCTTGTAATCCTCCCTCGTGACGATTATCTCGTATGTGCTGCCCACCTCTTTGAACGACAGCAGAACGCCTTCTATCTGCGACGGGAACACGTTCACGCCCTTGATGATGAGCATGTCGTCCGTCCTGCCCTTGAGCTTTGCCATGCGCGCCGTCGTCCTGCCGCACTTGCAGGGGGAGTAATCTATCTTAGTCACGTCCTTGGTGCGGTAGCGTATCATGGGCATGGACTTTTTGGTGAGCGACGTCAGCACGAGTTCGCCGTAGTCCGAGCCGTCGGTCGGCTCAAGAGTGGCGGGATCCACTATCTCGGGATAGAAATGATCTTCGTTGATGTGCATGCCGCACTTGTATTCGCACTCGCCGGATACGCCGGGGCCTATGAGCTCGCTGAGTCCGTAGTTGTCCGTCGGGAAAAGATGCAGTTTTTCCGCAAGTTCGCGATGCATCTCCTCCGAACTCGCCTCGCTGCCGAACATGCCCACGCGCAGTTTGAAGTCCTCAGGCTTCATGCCCGACTTCTCCATGACTTCTGCGAGGTGGAGAGCGTAAGACGGGGTCGCGACTATCGCCGTCGCACCGAGGTCTTTCATCAGCATGAGCTGGCGCTCGCTGTTTCCCGTGGACGCGGGTATCACCGCCGCGCCTATGCGTTCCCAGCCCTGGTGGAGCCCCAGCGCTCCCGTGAACAGACCGTAACCGAAGCATATCTGCACGATGTCGTCCGAACGGCCGCCCGCAGCCACGACGAGGCGCGCGACGCATTCCGTCCAGTTTTCCATATCCTCTTTTGTATACGCCACCACGGTGGGTTTGCCGCTCGTCCCGCTGGACGCATGTATACGCGCAAGCTCGCTCACGGGTACCGCGAGGAACCCGTAAGGATAGTTCTCGCGCAGATCCGCTTTCGTCACGAAAGGCAGCTTTTGTATGTCTTCCAGCGTTTTTATGTCGGAAGGCTTTACGCCCGCTTCGTCGTACTTCTTCTTATAGAAGGGTACGCGCTCGTAAGCGTAAGTAACGATCTCTTTAAGCCGCGAAAGCTGTAAACTTTTAAGCTCGTTGCGGCTCATCGTCTCGTGTTTGACATCGTAGATATTCATCATCCACTTCCCGTTGTACGTTATTTGCTGCTTATGAATCCGTTGAAGCTGCCCGTGCAGACTATCGTCCCTTCCGCGTCGCGCACAACGACTTCCACTACGCAGTTGTGACCCGAACGCACTATCTCGCGCGCCGTAGCGCACACTTTTTCGGTACGCGCCGCGCGTATGTACGTAATGGTCGCGGACTGAGTGACCGTCACGGGGTGGAGCGAATTGGAGAGGACCGCGAAAGCGAAATCGGAAAGGGTGTAAAGCATACCGCCCTGCACCGCGCCGGCGGCATTGAGATGCTCGGGTCCGATATCCGCAGTCACCGTGGCGCTGTCGTCCGTCACTTCGGCGATCTCTATCCCCGCAAGCCCGACGAACTTGTCGCCTTCGAAAAATCTCTTCAGTTCAAGCAGCTTTTCTTCGCTCATATCGGTTATTATAGCACAGTTAAGGTATAATCGTCAAGACATTTTATTCCGAAAAATATTTAAGCACGTTTCTTTCCGCTTCTCGCGCATCTCTCGCCCGTCCTCTCTTTCCGAAAGCGCGCATCCGTCCGCCCCGTCTTTTCGGGACAAACGACGGAATTCCGCATGAACGCAGGCGCACGACAACGAATAAGCGACTTTGCGGACCGCAAAGTCGCTTATTCGCATCTGCCGGACGTTCACAGTGCGCCGGCTAATCTTTTTCGGGCGTTATCGCTTCGCCGCCGGTGACGGCGATCATCTTAACGGCGTCCAGAGAGAAGTCGTCGGCATGCACTTTGAGCGGCTTATCCAGCTGCCCGCGCGCCAGCACCTTGACGAATACCGTGCTCGGCTGCACGAGCTTTTTATCTATAAGGCTCTCAAGCGTGACCTCGTCACCCGCCGCGTAATTCTGCGAGAGCGTATCTACGTTGACCACGCTGCGCAGCCCGTCGCGCTTTTTCGGTACGGCGGTCTCGCGCTTTATCACGCGCACGGCGGCTTCGTCCGCGATCTCCGTCACTTCGGCGGCGGTCACTACCGCCTGCGGTTCTATCTCCTGCTTCTTGGGCTTGGGCGGAGCGCTGCGACGCTTGGGTTTCGGCTTTTCCTCGCCCGCTTCGTCCGTCTTAGGCTTAGCCGTCCTCGTGCGCTTGGGTTTGGGCGTTTCCTCGCCCGCTTCGTCCGTTTTGGACTTTGCGGTGCGCGTGCGTTTGGGTTTGGGAGTTTCCTCGCCTGCTTCGTCCGTCTTCGGCTTAGCCGTGCGCGTGCGTTTGGGCTTAGGTGTTTCCTCGCCGGCTTCGTCCGTTTTGGGTTTTGCGGTGCGGGTACGCTTGGGTTTAGGTGCTTCCTCGCCCGCTTCTTCCGTTTTGGGCTTTGCGGTGCGGGTACGCTTGGGTTTGGGCGCGGGAACTTCTTCCGTCGTTTCTGCCGCCGCCGCGGCAGCTTCGCTTACCGCCGGAGCGGGTTCGGGCTCGGGTTCGGGCTCCGGTTCGGGTGCAGGCGCAGGCTCCGGCTCGGATTCGGGCTCGGGCGTAAGCTCCGGCTCCGGTTCGGGCGCAGGCTCCGGCTCGGATTCGGGTTCGGGCGTAGGCTGTTCGCCGAGCGGTGCGGGCGCTTCGACCGCCGTAGTTTCATCGGCAGTTCCCTCGCCCTTTTCCGACAGCTCTGCTTCGGGTTCGGGCGGAAGGCTCCCCTCCGCATTTTCGCCACTCTCGTCGTCCTTCTTTTTATCCTTTCCCGAAACTACGGAAACGACGATGGCAGCAACGACGAGCACCGCAGCGATGACGCTGCAAATTATGATGGTTATTTCGGACGCGCCGATCGCACCGATAAACATATCTCATACCTCCTATAATGTCCGCAAAAACGCAAGACGTATTTAAGATCCGAATACATTATAGAACATCCGCCGTGAATTTTCAAGAGGTTTGGGAAATTCTAATAAACTTTTAATTTATTCGTTTTTCGCGTTTATCGAGCAAGCGCGGGAAGCGGATGAAGAACGCCGCGGCGGTAATTATGCCCGCCGTTATATCCGCTATCCCCTCGCTGAGGAACACGCCGAACGCGCCGAGAAAGTTCGGCAGTATGAAGCACAGCGGGATGAGCAATACGATCTTGCGCAGGCATGCGAGGGATATGGATATCTTCGCCTGTCCGAGAGCAACGAACGTATTCTGAAGCGTCATCTGCGCAAAGAACATTATCGTGCCCATCATGAAGAACGGCGTATACTTTTTCACGAGAGCGGTCACGGGCTCGCTCGCGTTGAAAATAAACGCATACAGCTGCGGGAAAAGCATGGACAGCAGCCACACGCTCGTGCTGCCTATGAGCGCGGCTATCGTGATGATCTTTACCGCACGCTTTACCCGCTCCGTGTTGCCCGCGCCGTAATTGTAACTGACAAGCGGCTGCACGCCCGTACCCAGCCCGTTGAGCGGCATGCTCACCATCTGCAACGCGCTCATCATGACTGTGAGCGCCGCGGTATAATCGCTGCTGCCGCCCGTGCTCCATTTGAGATTTATGTTGAAAACTATCTGCACCGCGCTCTCGGTAGCCGTCATTATGAACGGGGAAAGCCCGAGCGCGAGCACACCGAGCATTATCTTTATATGCGGGCGCATGTCGCCGATGCGAAAGCGGAAAAGCGAATTTTTGCGAAAGAAGAAGGACAGCGCCCATACCGCGCTCGCCGCCTGCGAGATGACGGTCGCTACAGCCGCTCCGCGCACGCCCATGCCGAACGCGTAGATGAACAGCGGATCGAGGGCGATATTGAGCACGGCGCCGAGAAGTACGGTAAGCATGGACATCACGCTCCTGCCCTGCGCCGTAATGTACGGATTGAGCCCGACGACGAACATCACGAACAGCGTGCCCGTGCCGTACACGAACAGATATCCGCTCGCCTGCTCCATGCAGTCATCTGGCGCGCCGAACAGCACGAGAAGAGCGTCGCCCGCCGTGAGCACGACAACGGTGAGCGCCGCTCCGAAAAAGGCAAGCATCAAAAAGGCGTTACAGAACACTCTGTTCGCCTCGTCGCGTTTGCCTTCGCCCATGCGCATATTCGCGATCGGCGCGCCGCCCAGACCCACGAGATAGCCGAACGCCGTCACTATCAGCGTTATCGGGAACACCACGCCGAGCGCGGCAAGCGCCTGCGTGCCCTCGCCGGGCAGCGCGGCGACATACATGCGGTCGACCATGTTGTATAGCAGGTTGATGAGCTGCGCGGCTATCGCGGGCACCGCGAGTTTCGCCACCAGCTTCCCTACGGGATCTCTGCCGAGATCGGGCAGGCGTTTTTCCTTTTTCACCTCGTCTTTCATTGCGGGATACACATCCGAAAAACTTTAAGGGAGACCTTTCGACCGCTCGTCGGCAAAAGACCTCCCGTATAAATTTCGTTACCGAGCGCACGGCTCACGGACAGACTACGCCTCTTCCTCTTTGGCGGACCTGGAAAGAAAGGCAACGGTCTTCTGACTCTTGGGCGCGCCGAACACCTCTTCGGGCGTACCCTCCTCTTCGATGACGCCGTCGGAAATGAAAATGACTTTGTCGGCTACCTTGCGTGCGAATTCCATTTCGTGCGTGACGACTATCATCGTGCGGTCGCCGCTCTTGAGCCCGCGTATGACGGACAGCACTTCGCCCGTGAGTTCGGGGTCGAGTGCGCTGGTCGGCTCGTCGAAGCAGAGCACGTCGGGCGTGAGCGCGAGAGCGCGTGCGATGGCGACGCGCTGGCACTGCCCGCCCGAAAGCTCGCAGGGGTAAGCGTTGAGCTTATCCGACAGTCCCACGCGTTCGATGAGCGCGAGAGACTCGGCGTTCGTGCGCTTTTCCAGCTCCGCTGCATAAAGGGCAAGCTCGCTTTTGAGCGCTTTGCCGCGCATGCCCGAGGCGACGAGTTCGCGTTTTTTATCCGAAACGAGCTGCCTGTCGAGCAGACGGCGCGCCAGCGTTACGTTGCCGAGCACGCTGTATTGCGGGAAAAGGTTGAACTGCTGGAACACGAGGCCGAAGTGCAGGCGCTTTTTGCGGATATCCTCGTCGCGCGTGCGGCGGGACTTTTCCTCGCCCGCGTCGAAAAGCAGTTCGCCGTTAAGGTACAGCCTGCCTTCGTCCGCCGTCTCCAAAAAGTTTATGCAGCGGAGCAGCGTCGTCTTGCCGCCGCCCGACGAACCGATTATCGCGAGCACCTGCCCTTTTTCCAGCTCGAAGGATACGCCTTTGAGCACCTCGGTGCTGCCGAAGGACTTTCTGTAATTTTCTATTTCGAGAAATGCCATAGCTTACACCTTGAAATAACTCAGTTTCTTTTCTGCGTATCTGAACACCAATGTGAGCACCCCGACGAACACGAGGTAGAACACCGCACTGTAAAACAGCGGCCATACTATGCCCCGCATGATGAAATCTTCGGCATGCTTTATGATCTCTTCTACGAGTATGACGCGCGCGAGCGACGTATCTTTGACGAGCGTCATTATCTCGTTGGACATGGGCGGAATGATGTGTTTTATCACCTGCACGAGCACGACGCGGAAAAATATCTGCGTTCGCGTCATGCCGAGCACCTGCCCCGCTTCATACTGTCCTTTGCTTATGCTCTCTATCCCGCCGCGGTATATCTCCGAAAAATAGCAGGAATAATTGATTATGAACGCGATAAACACCGCCACGAGACGCGGAAAAAGCGTCACGCGGAAAGCAAATCCCGGGACGTAGAAAATGACCATGACCTGGAGCATCAAGGGCGTGCCCCTGATGATCCAGATCACGGTTTTGAGTATCGCCCGCAGCCACTTGAAGCGCGACATCGTACCGAAAGCTATTATCAGCCCGAGCACGAGCGACGCCGCAAGCGTAACGATGAATATCAGGCATGTCGTGCCGAAGCCTTCGAGCAGCGACAGCGTTACTTCAACAAACATCGGTCAACCTCTCAGCCGAGATATTTTTGGTAAAGCTCGTCCAGCGTACCGTCCTCTTTGAGTTCGGCAAGCGCCTCGTTGATCTTATCGCAAAGCTCGGTATCCTCTTTCCTGACGCCGACGCCGTACTGCTCTTCTGCGAAACCGATATTCTTGTAACCGATATCGGCATAGCTCGTTCCTTCGCCCGTCATGGACTGCGCCATGGTTATATCGATGACAGCGACATCGGACGCACCGGATTTTACTTCCATAAGAGCCTTCGACTGAGACTCGGCGCGCATGATGTCCTTATCCGAAATGCCTTCTATCTCCGTTACAAGCGCGTCAGCCGCGCTGCCGCTCTCTACAGCGACTTTCACTCCGACAAGATCGGACGCGTCGGTATAATCCGCAAGCTCGTCATTCGGCGCGACGAGGACCTGCTGGTTGACCATGTACGGGTCGGAAATAAGTATGGCATCTTTAAGCTCGTCGGTTATCGTCATACCGTTCCAGATAACGTCTATATTGCCCGAATTGAGCTCCATGACTTTGTAATCCCACTGTATTATCTGAAATTCGACATCATAGCCGAGCATTTCGCCGAGGACAAGCTCGGCAAGCTCGGTATCGTGACCCGTGAGCTCGCCGTTTTCTTCATAGTTCATCGGCTCGTAAAGCGTATAACCCACCACTATGGTGTTATCGTCTCCGCAGCCGGCAAAGCCGAGAGGCAGAGCGACGACCGTTCCGAGGCAAAGTACCGCGCAAAGAACGGCTGTAAGTATCTTCTTCATTATCGTCCCTCCTGACGTAAAAGGAATATTACCCGGATATTATACTTTATTTTGATAAATAAATAAAGCGTTTTAAGGCACTTTCGCAAAAATCGTCCCCGAATAATTCGGGTGCGGCAAAACGATGTACCCGAATTTTCCGCTCCCGACCGACGGGGGGCGAAAAAGCATTCGCCCGAAATGCGGATATGAGCGGGCGGATCGGCAGTCGGTATCCGTACTAATGACGGTTCGACTCCCCCGAGATACGCGGAAAGAGAGCCCCTCGGTTTGATGAGGAGCTCTCTTCATGGCGGCTCATGCCGTATCGTTCCGTATATTTATTTGTCGGAATAACCGAACGGGTTGCGGGACTGCCAGCGCCACTGGTCTGCGCACATGCGCTCGAGGTCGTACTCGGCATGCCAGCCGAGGTCGCGGGCGGCTTTGTCTGGGCAGGCGTAGTTCGCGTCCACGTCGCCGGGACGGCGCGCGACTATCTCGTAAGGCAGTTTTTTGCCGCACGCCTTTTCGAACGCATGGATGAGATCGAGCACGCTGTAACCCTTGCCCGTGCCGAGGTTGTAGACATGCACGCCCGGCTCGGTGACGTGAGAGAGAGCCGCGATGTGCCCGCGCGCGAGATCCACCACGTGGATATAGTCGCGCACGCCCGTACCGTCGGGAGTGTCGTAATCGTTGCCGAACACGCGTATCTTATCCAGCTTGCCCGTAGCCACTTGCGCGACGTAAGGCATGAGGTTATTGGGTATACCTTTGGGATCTTCGCCGATGAGCCCGCTATCGTGCGCGCCGACGGGGTTGAAGTAACGCAGAAGTATGACGTTCCACGAGTTATCCGCCTTCCACACGTCGGTAAGTATGCCCTCGAGGTAATACTTCGTCGCGCCGTAAGGATTGGTCACGCCGCCCGTGCGGCAACTCTCGTCGAGCGGGAGACGCTCGGGCACGCCGTATACCGTAGCCGACGACGAGAACACGATGGTCTTTACGTCGTGTGCGCGCATGGTCTCGAGCAGCACGAGCGTGCCGTAGATATTGTTGTCGTAATATTCGAGCGGCTTGCGGCAGCTCTCGCCCACCGCTTTGAGCCCCGCGAAGTGGATCACCGCGGAGATATCGTTTTCGGAGAATATCTTCTCCATCGCTTCGCGGTCGCGCACGTCGGCGTTATAGAACTTAAAATCCTTCCCCGTGATCTTGCGCACGCGGCGCAGAGCCTCTTCGCAGGAATTGACGAGGTCGTCGACCACGACTACGCCGTAACCGCCGTCGAGCAGTTCCACTACGGTGTGCGAGCCTATAAAGCCCGCGCCGCCCGTAACAAGTATCGTTTTCATATGCTCCTCTCCTTTGCGGGCATGCCCGCCGCACATATCAGATATCGAAAGTCTTGCGCACGAAGGCTTCGAACGCCGCTTCTCCGCGCTCGTCCTCTTTGAACACCGCGGTGTTGCCGAGTATACATTCGCAGGCGTGGTCCACCGCGCCGCGCACCGCGCGTTCCGCCTCTTCAGGCGTGAGCGACATGCCGTAATCGGATATCAGCTTCTGCGCCATGCCGCGATGGACGGCGATATCCTCGCCTATCTCCTTGCGCTCGCCCGTGAGAAGTTTTGCCACTTCGGCGAGCTGGCGGTCGAGCCGCGCGGGCAGGATGAACATGCCCATCGCCTCGATGAGCCCTATGGACTCGCTCTTGATGTTCATGTATTCGGGATGGACGTGGAAAATACCGTCGGGGTAACGCTCGTCGCACCTGTTGTTGCGAAGTATGGCGTAAAGCAGATAGTCATCGCCGTCGCGGCGCATGATGAGCGTCGCGGTGTTGTGCTGCTCGCCGTCGTTCGCGACGATATCCAGCTCGGGCGCGGAATATTCGTTCCACGCGTGCACTATACGGTTGCCGAGCGCGCGCAGCTTGTGCCTGTCTGCCGTGCGGATACATACCACGCTGTTGTACCAATCGACTACGGATACCTTCGCGCCCACGAGCTTATACGTTTTGCGGTCGCCGCAGCCGAACATCGGGAAGAAATACTTGCCGCCCTGGAAATGCTCGTGAGCGAGTATGGAGCCGCCCACTATGGGCAGCGGCGCATTGCAGCCTATAAAGTACTGCGGCGCGTAAGTCACGAAGTCGGCGAGTTTATCCACGACCGTGTCGTCCAGCACCATGGGAGTGTGCGTGCGGTTGATCGCTATACCGTGCTGGTAGAAGTACGCGTAAGGCGAGAACTGCCAGAACCACTCCCCGCCGCCGAGAGCGATCGGCACTGTGCGCAGCGTCTGACGGCAGCGTCCCTGCCCCGCATAACCCTCGTTTTCGGCGCATATCATGCACTTCGGATATCCCGAAGATACGTTACGCAGCTTCGCGGTCTGCTTGTTGTTCTTCTCGGGCTTGGAGAGGTTTATCGTCACCTGCACCTCGCGCCTCGTGCCCTCCGCCACCCAAAACTTGTTTCGGGCTATCGCCGCGCTCTTGACGTAGTCGCAGGCGACGCAGTAGTCGTAAAATTCGTCGAACGCCTTTTCGGGATCGCGGCGGTACCGCGAGCGGAAGGAGCGGACGACTTCGGAAGGAGAAAGGGACACGCAGTCGAACAGTTCGGACTGCACCTGCTCTTCGTCCTCGCCCGGGTGCGCGGCGAGAGCGAGCTCGCCGAGCGGACGGATGACGTCAGCCGCCGTAGCGCCGTCGCCGAGGCAGGGCGCCTTTTCCTCGAAAGACTCCTCGCCTATATACCGCAGCAAGCGGTTGATCGCGTAAGTACGGTCCTCTTTTTTAAGACCGAGTTTCTTTTCGGCGTAATGCACGAGGTCGGATATATACTGACCCGAAAGGTGTTCGCGCTTTATGCCGTCGTCGATGAACGTAGTATAGAACGAAGGCGCGTAGCCTATCGCCTTTTTGTATTTTTTGCCGACATTCTTCACGAACGCCGCCGCTTTGTCTTTACGAACGAGGGATATCGCGCAGCCGCCGAAGCCCGCGCCTATCATGCGCGAACCTATGCAGCCTTCCTCGTTCCTCGCGATGTCCGTGAGCGTATCCAGCTCGACGCCCGTCACCTCGTACAGCGAGGACAGCGAAGCGTGGGACTCGTTGAGCAGCTTTCCGAGAACGGCTATATCGCCGCTCTTCAACGCCTCGACGGCGCGGCGCACCCTGTCGCACTCGTTCACGACGTGCTCCACCCGCTTTGCCACGACGGGAGAGAGCAGATGACGGTAGCTGTCGAACTGCGCGGGCGTGACTTCCGCCAGGCAGCTCACGCCGAGGAAAGGTTTAAGAGCGTTCAGACCCTCTTCCGTCTCGCTGCGGCGCTCGTTGTACTTGCCGTCCGCGAGCGAATGGCGCTTGTTGCTGTCCGCTATCACCATGACGTGATCGCCGAGATCGAGCGGGACGTATTCGTAATCCAACGTCTTGCAGTCGAGCAGCACGGCGCAATCCTTTTTGCCCATCGCGCTCGCGAACTGGTCCATGATGCCGCAGTTCACGCCGCAATATTCGCGCTCGGCGCGCTGCGCCATGATCGCGGCTTTTACGGGGTCGAGCTCCGCGCCCGCCACTCCCGCGAGGGCGACGGCGGTAGCCACTTCTATCGCCGCTGAGCTGGAAAGCCCGCTGCCGAAAGGCACCGTGCTGTCGAACAACAGATCGCAGCCGACGAGCCCGTACCCTTCGCTCTTCATGATGTGCGCCACTCCCGCCTGGTAATTGCCCCATTCGAGATGACGGTAGGAATCCAGCGCGCCGATGTCCAGCGTTTCCACGCGTTTGAACGTCGTCGCGGCGATCCTGATCTTGTCCGTCCCGTTTGCCCGGGAATACACCTCGCAGCGCAGATTGAGCGCCGCGGGGAGCACCTTACCTCCGCAATAATCGACGTGCTCGCCGATTATGTTCACCCTGCCGGCAGCCGACCAGCAGTCGGTGCATACGGCTCCGTACAGCCGCTCGAAAAGCCGTATGTTCTCCTCTCTCGTCATTTAATTTCCTCCCCTGCGCACTTCAAGCGTAGCGCGCGCATAAGTTTTTCCGCCCGCAGCCACTTTCGTTATATCCGGGCGAGTGTTCCAATCCTCTACGACCCCCTCCCTGCCGGGAAGCGCCGTCATGGGCTCGAGGCAAAGGAAAGGCACTTCCTTCTTCTCGAGATGCCAGAATCCGATGTACGGCATTTTGTCGTAAGTAAATACGTACTCTTCGCCGCTGCCGCAACCGATGACCGCGACGCCGCCCGTTCCCTCCAACATGAGCGCGTCGTCGTCGAACAGCGAATGACGCAGGCGAAGTTTCCCGCCGTCCGTCGGGTACTCTTCCCGCACGCCGGTATCAAGCACGCCCGCGCTCATAACGCAGCGGCGCACAACTCCCGCGTTCGGGAAAGTCACGTAATAATCTTCGAAAGAGCGGCTCGGATCGATGGGCACGTTCATCCACGGGTGGAAGCCGAACGCGCAATACATGTCCTCGTCGCCTTCGTTCGTCGCTTCCGCGGTCATCGACAGCACGGACCCGCGCACCGACCATATCACCCTCAGCGTGTACGGAAAGGGATATTTGTCGTCGCCGCCGCCTTTGAGTTCAAGCGTGACCGAATCGTCGGTGCGGGAGACTATGCGCATCTCGGACGTATACGCCACGCCGTGCAGCGGCAGCGGGTAGCTTTTCCCGCGGTACGTCATACGTTCTTCATACACTCTGCCGCAGGTGGGAAAAAGCACCCCCGCCCTGTCCGGCCAGTAGCAGTACGTTTCGCCCCATATATATTCTCTGCCGCCCGGGCGGTAAAGCCTGACGACTTTACCGCCGTAAGTATCTATCACCGCGCGCAGCTCTTTGCCGCCTATCTCTGTCTGCATCGTCACCTCCGAGCCACGCAGCTCTTATACGACGTCGATCTCCGCCGTCGCCGAGCCGTATTCGCTCTCTGCCGTAATTTTTATTTTTCCTTTGCCCGTCGGGCGCACTACCGCTAGCGCCTCTCCGAGATATGTATCCGTATCCTTGCCGCCGAATCCGTCGGGATTGTAGGGGCAGGCGTGTCCGAGAGCGATCAGCTCGCCGCCCTCGACGTTCGTCACCGTTATGCGGCTGCGCGTCGTGGGTTTGAGCGTTCCCGCTCCGTCGGTGTATTTGAGCTGCACGTACGCCAGGTCGCCTGCGCCTATCTCCTTCTCTTCGGGGAAGGCTTCGAGCACCGTATCCTTGCCCGCGCTCACGAGCGACGTGCGTGCGATCTCGTTGCCCTTTTCGTCGTAAGACACCGCGGTCAGCGTGCCCGGTTCGTAACGCACGGGTATGACCGCGCGGCAGTCGTCGCCCAGCTTTTTGCCGCCGACCTTTTTGCCGTTGAGGTAAAGCTCCACGCGGTAAGCGCGGGCGTACACCTCCGCCTTGGTCCTGACGCCTTCGCAGCCGTCGTAAGACCAGCTTTCCAGCGAGTTGGTGTGCTTCCATGCCGAGGGCGAATGCTTCTTGCCCGCATGGTGAGCGGGTATCACCGCAAGGCGCAGCTTATCGAGCTCGAACGCCACGCGGGTGTATGCCGCTTCGCCGAGCAGCCCGCCGTTGATGTCCACTCTGCCGCTGCCCGCGGTCAGCCAGCCGGCGCCGCCCATGAAGTCGCTCGTATGATCCTCGTATACCCAGCTGCCTATGCCGACTTCGCCGACGTAATCCATGCCCGCCCAGACGAAATCGCCCACGAGCGCGGGATGGGTCTTGGCGAATTCCCAGAACTTATATGCGTCCGCATTGAACGTCTCGCTCCCGAGGATGATACGGTCGGGATATTTTTTGACGTCCTTCTTATAGCGTTTGATACCGTAGTTGTAGCCGGCGATGTCCATTTTCGCGAAAGCGTCGCGCGTTTTGCGGTCGCTGCCGCGGAGCGTCGCGCCGAACTTCATGAAGCCCGCACCGAGCAGTCCCGCAAGGTTGTTGAAGAACTCGCTGCCCACCGCCTTTTTCTTCTTCTTTTTGGCTGCCTGTTCCGCCTGACGCTTGGAGTTCTTCTCCGCTTTCTTGTCGCTGTACTGCCCCATGCCCATGGAGTAGAGGAAGTTGAAGAAGATGTTGACGCCGCAGGTCACGGGACGGGTGTCATCCAGCTCGTGGAGATAGTTCGTCATATCCTCGGTGAGTTTTATGCCGCGCTCCTCGCTCGTTTCGGCGACCTCGTTGCCCGTCGAATACATGATGACGGACGGGTGGCTGTAATCCTTGTCCACGATATCTTTAAGGTCGCGCTCCCACCAATCGCCGTGATACGTCGCGTAGTCGTACTTATCCTTATGGATATACCACATATCGACGTATTCGTCAAGCACATACATGCCTAATTTGTCGCACGCGTCCAGGATCGCCTTCGAGCAGGGGTTGTGCGCCATGCGCAGAGCGTTGTAGCCCGCTTCTTTGAGCAGCTTTACCTTGCGCTCTTCGGCGAACGGGTGCGCGATCGCGCCGATGGGACCGTTGTCGTGATGTATGCACGCGCCGCGGAGCAGCTCGCGTTTGCCGTTTATAAGGATACCCGTTTTTGCGCTCCACTCTATCGTGCGGAAGCCGAAGCTCAGCTCACGGCTGTCGTCGCCGAACTTCACCTCGAGGGTGTACAGAGACGGGCTGTCCGCCGACCACAGTTCCGCGCCCGGGACTTCGCCGGAAAGAAGCGCGGGAGAAGAGCCGTCCGTTTCCGCCTTGCCCGACCAGAGCACTTTGCCGCCGTCCTTTATCTCGGCGCTCACCTCGCCCGCGGCGTTCGTCGCCACGGAAAGCGAGAACGCGCGCTTTTCGTGATCGGTGGTTTTGATCCTGACGCCGTAAGGCAGTATGTGCTCCTTCGGCATGACATAGAGATATGCGGGGCGGTAAGGACCCGCTCCGGTGTACCATCTGCTGTTCGGCTGTTCGGCGTTATGCGCGATGACGCGCACTTCGTTCTCATTGCCCCATACGAGTTTATCGGTGATGTCCGCGCTCACGGGAAGATAGCCGTAAGGACGGCTCGCGACGAGCTCTCCGTTGACATACACCTCGGGCGCGCGGTAAACGCTCTCGAACTCGACGAACACGCGTTCGCCCTTCCATGCCTCGTCGGGCACGAAAGTCTTGACGTACTCGTAATCGGCGCCCGCGAAGTATGCGCCGTTCTTGCCGCTCGGGTTGTCTTCGCCGCGCGGTTCGGAGAACATCGCGTCGTGAGGAAGCGTGACTTCTTTGAAGTCGTCTGCGCCGAGATGCGCGTATTTCCAGCCGTTGTTGAAATCGATCTTGATCATACATGATCCCCTTTTAAGATTTTTCTTGATTATATTATAACACACCGAATTGCCGAATTAAAGAAATTTATTGACAAAATATTGACATTTATTGACCTCCGTCGTATAATTTAGACACAGGAGGTACGTTACCATGCCCGCCAAACACGAACTGAGAAAGTACGAAGGCGACGAAAAAGTGTGGGTCGGAAAATACCGGAACTCGCACAATCTGTTGCACTGGCATTACGACTGCGAACTGATATACGTCGAGCGCGGCAGCATCGACGTGTTCTGCAGCGGCAAGAACTACACCCTCTCTCCGGGCGGCTCGATGTTCATACAAAGCGGCGAGATACATTACATGAAAGCGCGGGAAGAAACTTACCTTCTCGTATTCATATTCGACGAGAGCCTGATGCGCGAGACCGCGGGCAAGATGCGGCTCGCCTCCCCCGTCCTCGCCCACCCGGACATCATACCCGAGGCGTACTCGCATATACGGCGCGAGCTGAAAGAAAAAAAACCGTTTTACGCCCAGGCGGCGAACGCTCTCACGCGGCTGCTGATATCCGACGTACTGCGTTACGAAAAGCTCACGGAGCAGCCGACTGCCGAAGCCGGGCTGAAAACGCTCAAAAAACTGCTGGACGACGTGGAGGACAAATATTACGAATATTCCTTCGAGCGCGCCTGCGAATTCGCGGGGTTCAGCGAAGCGTACTTCTCGCGCCTGTTCCATAAACAGATGGGCATGACCTTCTCGCAATATCTCAACAACGTGCGCATACGCCACGCGGTGGAGATGCTCAGGCGGGAGCCTCAGGCGTCCATGACAGAACTCTCCATAAAAACGGGATTTACCACGATACGCAATTTCAACCGCATGTTCCGCGCGATAACGGGCTACTCCCCGCGAGAACTGCCCGAAGGCTACCGCTTCGAGGACCGTTACGGCGAGGGCGACGAATCGGACCCCACCCTCGAAGGCTGCACCCTCGTGGAGTGAGAAAATTTAACGCCGAATTTTCGCATAGGTATTGAAATCCGCGCACGCGTATGTTATAATATATGTGTGCATCAGGGTAAAAATAAAGATAAGGAGGAAAATATCATGGTGATAACGATAAGCCGCGAATACGGCTCGGGAGGGAGCGAGATAGGGCACAAAGTCGCCGAGCTGCTCGGTATCCCCTGCTACGACAAAACGGTGGCGGAACTTACGGCGGAACTCGCGGGGTTCCCCGTGGAGACTATACGCGAGAGCGAAGACAAGACTTCGATGGGGCTGGATTACTCGGGCTACATCTACGGCTACGGGCTGTTCAGCACCAACCACTTCCTGCCGATATACGACCGCATATTCATCGCGCAGAGCAAAGCGATAGTCGATCTTTCCCGCCGCGGCAACTGCGTGATCGTCGGCCGCTGCGCCGCCGAAGTGCTCGCCAAACAGGGCATCCCCTGTCTCAACGTGTTCATACACGCGCCGCTCGACGAACGCGTCGCCCGCCTGCGCACGCGGCACGACATAACGGAGGCGGACGCGCGCCGCTTCATCCGGAAAAACGACAAGGCGCGCGCCAATTACCATAAGAAGTACGCCTACACCAAGTGGGGCGATACGCGCAATTACCACATGACGATAAGCAGCAGCCTCGGCATAGACAAAGTCGCCCGCATCATTGCGGAGACCGTAAAGTGAACGAAAAAATCTCCCGGCAGATCTCGAAACGAGTTTTGCCGGGAATATTTCACCTTTTTTCAAGGGATCAAAGCAAGTGAGATCTGATCTTGGACACGGTATGCGCGTCGGCGGGAGCCCAGTCCGCGGGATCGAGCTCTGAGGACGAAAGCGGCACGACGCGGACGTGCTCTTTTAATTTATAGTCCGAAAGGCGGCGGCAGAGACAGACGTACAGCGTTATCGTGAAATCGGGATATTCGTGAGTGACGGTGTCGAAAATATCGTACACTTCGGCTGTCATATCCAGCTCTTCGAGCAGCTCGCGGCGGAGCGCGCGGCGGGGATCCTCCCCTTTTTCCAGCTTGCCGCCCGGAAACTCGAATTTGTGCGAAACGTACGGGTACTTCGCTTCCCCTTTCTCGAACGCGAGTACTTTGCCCTTTTCGACGAATAACGCGCCCGACACTTCTATATGTCTTTTAGCCTTCTCTTCCATAACGCGTATATTATACCACCGCACAAGGAAAATTGCAAGAGATGTGTGACGGACAAAACAGTGCAAAACACGCGCCAAATCGCTTGACAAGCGTTTTCGGATAGGCTATAATGATTTAGCTTATGAAAAGAAAGTTGTCCGTGATATTAATACTCGCCGCCGCTCTAGCGTGCACCGTACTGTTCTCCGCGTGTGTGGAAAACGTCGCTTATGCGAGCGACATGTACGGGACATATTATCTCGCGGGCAATTACGACCCCGAAGCGGAGACTCCCGACGAAACGATCACCGACTCCGATCGCTGCATCGTACTGAAAGATAACGACGGCGATCCGTGGGCTTCCGTGAACTTCGGCGGCGTAGCTACGGAAAACGACGAAGCGAGCAGGGTCGGCTTTTATGCGGATTACGATCTTACGATCGGCAACACGATAAAGCTCAAAAAAGACGGTCGTCACGGCGACGTCGCTTATACGATAAACATATTGAGCAAAGACGTCCTCAGCGTGGAGCTGCCCGCAGAAGAGAACGGCAAAGAAGTAAAAGTCACCTGCTATTTCGTAAGAGATAACGGTTGATATAAAACGAGGTGTAGCGCAGTCCGGTAGCGCGCACGGTTAGGGACCGTGAGGTCGCAAGTTCAAGTCTTGTCACCTCGACCAACGAAAAAAGACTCCTTACAGGAGTCTTTTTTCACAGATAAAGAAACGATATCTTACTTCAAAACGCTGTCCGAGAACACAGGTATCCCCTATCAGACGTTGATAAACATGTACCTGACGGACTGTGCAAAAAACAATAAACGGTTAACCGTTTCATGACAATGACGAAAGCGGCGGGAGCTATATCCCGCCGCTTTTCCTATTTCAATCTCACCAGGCTGTCAAACACACGGGTGCCGTCCGTCTTACAGCAGTAGACGTACCAGCCGCCGTCGCCGGACGGTCTGCGGTAGACGCGCAGTTCCTCGCCCTCGTAGCACTGGGCTTTGAAAGCTATCTCGTAGCGGACGAGGTCGGCGGAAAGTTCCTTCGAAGAAAACGCGTCGAGGCCGAGAGTTATATACGCGACGTTATTGAAATGGCGGTTGAGGTCGAGGTCGCTCACGCGGGCAACGTGCGAAAATACATAGTCGCTCTCGTCCGCCGCAAAGCGCATGGGGGTATATTCGCTCATGACCGCGCGGGAGGCATGCGGGATATCCGCGGGATACCCTACCTGCACGGGGCGTTTGGGCTTGCCCGTCGTTTTGTCGAGCACGCACCACTCGGAGCCGAGCATGGCAAAAGGCTCTCCGCCGGCTCTGCGGAAGACCGCTTCCCTCTCCATGCGCACGATGCCGGGCAGGAGCGGGTAGGTCTCGGCGGACACGACGTCCTTCCAGCGCGGCATGGAGCCGTAAAACTCTATACGCACGCGGGTGACTATCCACATGGCGTTGTACTTCTCGCCTATGATATCCGAGTCTATGCCGTACAGCGTCGCCTGTTTCCCCGCGATATCGTGGAAGTCGTTCATTAGATGGCGCAGGTCGTAGCGTTCTTTGAAGTCGACGCGGTCGCTGCTTATCTCGAATTTTTTTGCAAGTATCTTATCGGGTATGTCGTTCATGGTATTCACGGCAGTATGCCTGTAAGTTCGAGGACGTATAACGCCACAAAGGCGAGCGTGAGCACGCCGTAGACCACGGCGAGCACGAGATGGAGCGGGCGCCTGTTCATCCGCAGCCAATAGGCGAACTGGGTGACGGCAAGGCACGTCCACACCACAGCCGCTTTGTCGAACACCGTGCTGCCGAAAAACACCGCCAGCACGAGCATGACTATCGGTACGAGCAGCGCGGCTATGCCGACGATGAGCATGACGCGCGATGAGAGGAAGCTCGCGATAAAACCGCGTTTATCCTCTTCCCCGCCGACTTCCGCGTTATCGTCCGTTATGTCGTCGTTTTCTTCGGGAGGGAGCTTCCCGTTATCGTTCATTACCTATCTCCTTTTCTTTCTCTTCCGGCGCGCGCGAGGACAGCGAAGCGAGCGCAAGCGTTTCCGCGCCTATGAGCGCCGCGAGCGGCAGGCAGTGCGCGGTGCGGGCTATCGACGATATCCCGAACGCATACGGCAGGAACGCGCCGACAGCCGACAGTATGCACATGCCGCCGACGGCTATCGTTGCCGCGAGCGGAGTAATCCTGCCCGACGAGGCGAACGCCGCAAGCGCCGTGCACGCTACGGAAAAAACGAACAGCGCGATCTCTACGTTCATGAACGTCCCGCGCACGAGCAGTGAAAAGATCATATCGAGCATATACCCGACGCTCATGACAGCCGCAGGTATGAACAGCGGCAGCGAGCCCATCCTTCCCGTCCGCGCGGCAAGCAGCATCGCGGCAAGCCCGAGAGCGCCCACGGCGATAACTATCCCCGCTGCGGCAAGCAGATCCCCGTGACCGGCAAGCTCGTACTCCACCATGTCCGAGAGCACCGCTGCGCGGAACACTATGCTCACCGCGCTCGCAGCCACCGCAAGCATGACGGATACGATACAGGAGAAACTCTCCCGCCTTACCCGCCTCCCGCCGAGGAAAAATCTCATTATCGGTGCCGTTATGCTCATACGGAGATTATACCACTTCCGCTTCGTCTTGTCTATTAAAAGATATGAGGAAAGAGAGGGACTTCCGAAAAAGCCCCTCTCTTTCCGTGTCTTATCTTCCCGAAAACCCCGAAGTTCACGGGTAAAAGCGATAAATTTTACTTGCTACCGTGTATCTCCTCGTCGGTGGGGATATAATCGGTCATCTTGCCGTTAAGGTACTCGTCGTAAGCCTTCATGTCGAAGTAACCCGTACCGGTGAGACCGAACACGATGACCTTCTTCTCGCCCGTGCGCTTGCATTCGAGAGCCGCGTCTATCGCGCCGCGTATGGCATGCGCGGATTCGGGCGCGGGCAGCGTGCCTTCTATACGTGCGAACCGAACGGCGGCTTCGAATACCTGCGTCTGCGTATACGACGTTGCGCGCATGAGCTTATCGTGATACAGCTGCGAGAGCACGGGGCTCATGCCGTGATAGCGCAGACCGCCCGCATGATTGGGGCTGGGTATGAAGTCGCAGCCGAGGGTGTACATCTTCGCAAGAGGCGTGGTCTTGGCGGTATCGCAGAAATCGTACCTGAACTCGCCGCGCGTGAACGACGGACAGCTCGCGGGCTCGACGGCGAGGATATCCACGTCCGACTTGCCTTCCAGCTTCTCCGCGACGAAAGGCGCGATAAGACCGCCGAGGTTGGAGCCGCCGCCCGCGCAGCCGACGATGATATCCGGCTTAACGCCTATCTTGTCGAGCGCGGTCTTGGTCTCCAGACCTATCACCGACTGGTGCAGGAGCACCTGGTCGAGCACGGAGCCGAGCACGTAACGCGTCTTTCCGCCCGGAGCGGTGACCGCCGCTTCCACCGCCTCGCTTATCGCGCAGCCGAGGGAACCGTTGGTGCCCGGATGTTCTTTGAGTATCTTTCTGCCCGCTTCGGTGGTATCCGACGGCGACGGCACTACGCTCGCGCCGTAGACGTTCATCACGTTGCGGCGGAAGGGCTTCTGCTCGTACGACACCTTGACCATATACACTTTGACGGGAAGGCGGAAGAACGCGCCCGCCATTGCGAGAGCGGTGCCCCACTGCCCCGCGCCCGTTTCGGTAGTGACCGAATCCAAACCCTGCTCCTTGGCGTAATACACCTGCGCCGCGGCGCTGTTGAGCTTATGCGAGCCGGAGGTGTTGTTGCCCTCGAACTTGTAGTATATCTCCGCGGGGGTGCCGAGAGCTTCTTCGAGGCCGTAGGCGCGCACGAGCGGGCTCGGGCGGTACAGCTTGTAGAAATCCTGCACGGGCTGCGGGATATCGATGTACTTGTCCGTGCCGTTGAGTTCCTGGTCGACGAGCTTGTCGCAGAACACGGGCGTGAGGTCTTCCTTTACGCACGGCTGCATCGTCGCGGGATTGAGCATGGGCGCGGGCTTGTTCTTCATGAACCCTTTGATGTTGAGCCACTTGCGGGGCAGCTCGTCTTCGGTAAGGTACACTTTGTAGGGGATCTTGTTCTTTTCCATGGTTCTTTCTCCTTGTTTTTCGATCTGTCGGAGATAAACGAAAGCCGCCCCCGACAGTCATGAATGTCAAGGACGGTATTAAACCGCGGTGCCACCTTGTTTCGGAAAAAATTTCCGCACTTTTCCTGCCCGTAACGCCGGCTGATGCGGCGCGGCATTTCCTCCGCGCGCCTCTGCGGCCCATAGATCGCTGCGCTGCTCCCGGCTCTCAGCACCCCCGGTTCTCTGTACGCTCGCTCTGCGGTCATCTTCCGCTTCGTAGGTTTCGTTCATTATATACGGTGAAAAACGCATTTGTCAAGCGGTTGAGAAAAATTTTTTTGTAAATTTTTTGTAAAAATTTTTCCACATACTCACGTCATACGAACGTATCTTACGTATTCGCAGTCGGAAAGAAGGCTGCGCGAGAGCATGGCGGCACGCGCTTTCGCATGCAGACGGCTCTTGTTCTCCGCGACCGTGGACGACTCATCGGGCAGGAACGGACCGTCGATATACACCTCGCAGCGCGGAGCGGCAAAGAGACGCCGTTTGCGGAACACCGTAGTCGCCGCGTACACGGGAGCGCCGAACTTTGCGGGGTACAGAAAGGACGCGTCCGAAAACTCCCGCACTCCGGTGTAGTACGGCCAGATATGCGCTTCCGGATATACGTACACGCAAGCCCTCTCGTCCAGACGTTTTTTTACGGCGGCGAGGAAATCCCTGTACCCCGCCCGCGACGACGGCAGCGGCAATGCGCCGAGATAGGGCGCGAGCCTGCCCGCAACGGGAAACGTCACGCTGCCCGCTCCCGTGATCACGAACGTCCTGCGCGGAAACATCGCGACGCTCGGGAAAAACGCGTCGCCTACATCCAGCGTGTGATTGGCATACACGAATATCCCCCTGCCGCGGCTCTCTTTCAGCTTCTCTTTGCCGTAAACGCGCAGCCCGTGGAATACCCGCGAGTGCAGCGCGGCGACGGGCGTCGCCAGCACGCGGTACAGCAGAAAGGACAGCGCGCGGAAAAGCGTCCCGCGCTCGTACTCGTAACCGTCGGGCAGCACGGACGTGCCCGTCACCGCCGCAAAATCGTCCGACCGTTCGTCGCGGTAATATATGACCCGATCGCGCGTCATGCTTTTCCCCCGGCAACGTCCGCGAACATACGCTCCATATCCGCCATGCAGTCATCGCGGCTGCGCGCCAGCCCGCACGAAGCATAATACTCTCCCGCCTTCTCCCGCTCGCCGTCATGCGTCAGCCAATAGTCGATACGCGAAGCGAGGCTCGCGGGGCTGTCCGCCGAAAACAGAGAGCGCTCGTCGCGGGCATACAGGCGTGCGGCGCTCCGCGGCGAATCGGATACCACTATCGGTATCCCGCAACCTATGGCTTCCAGGCAGGCAATTCCCTCCGACTCGACATACGCCGGATGCACATACAGGTCGGCGGACCGCACGAGCGCGGGCATTTCTTCGGGCGGGACGTAGCCGAAGCGCACGTCCGCTCCGCAGCGCGCGGCAAGCCTGCGGTATCTCTCTTCCTGCGGACCGCCGCCCGCGAGAACGAGGACGATACGCTCGCGCAGAGCGCTCATGCCTACCGCGCGTATCAGCACGTACTGACGCTTTTCCCGTGAGTACCTGCCCGTGGAGAGCACGACGAAACGCCCGTCCGACGGTCGCGTTTTTGCGATACGTCCGATAAGATCGGGACTCACGCCGTTGCTTATCACCCGTCCTTCGGTATGCCCGGCAACGCGTTCGTACTCGCGGCGGATGAACTCCGTCGGGTAATGCACGCAGCACACTTTGGCATACAGTCTGCGGCGGTAACGGTGATACAGCATGCGCGACAGCAGCGCGCTCTTTTCGAGACGCAGATATGCCGAAACCGTTTCGGGCGTGCAATGGAACCCCGCGGTGACGGGTATGCCCAGCTCGCCCGCGAGATCCGCGGCAAGCGCCGCCGTTTTGAACGGCAGCATGCAGTGCACGACGTCCGCGCCCTCTACCGCGGCGAATACGATGTCCTCTACGGGCGACGCGAGAGCCACTCCCGCCCGCCGCACTATCCCGCCGACGAACGGGAACGACCGCTCGGGGAGCACATAATACCCGCGCTCGCCCTTCCTCTTCCCGTCGCAGCACACGACGCGCACGTCATGTCCGCGCGAGCGCATGGAAGTTATGAGCCCGTCCGCCGCCACGCTCGTCCCGTTATCCTTTATCCCGAGCACGTCGCATATCACCGTGATGTTCATAAGCAATAGTATGCCCGATTTGCGACAGAGCGATACGCGGAGATATCGCTTCGTGAGCGTTTTTCGCCGTTTATCTCCCGATGAGCCAATCCAACGCGTTTTTGCAGAGTATCCCGTCGCGGTCGGAAACGGGGTCTTCGTCCAGCGTCAGGAGCGTTTTCGGATAATTATCCCTGATCGCCCGTAGCGGAGCAAGCTCACGTTGCAGCACCGTATCGTCACGCACGGTCGCCGCCACTTGATAATACGCGGTGCCTTTATCGCTCATAGTAACGAAATCCACTTCTTTTTCGTCGACTTTTCCCACATACACGGCATTCCCTCGTCGTAAAAGTTCCAGATATACTACGTTTTCGAGAATATGTCCTACGTCCGCATTGCGGGCTCCGAGCAGAGCATAGCGCAGTCCTATATCCACCGCATAATATTTCTCCATTGTTTTCAGATATTGTTTTCCCTTGATATTGTATCTGTTCGCGCGGTATAATATATAGCTGTCGGTCAATCCTTCGATCATTTTCTCTACGGTCCTGACGTCTATTTTTCTCCCGTCGGAAGTCATCGTATCCGATATACGTTTACTCGAAAGCGGATTGCCTATGTTGTCGAACAAAAAACGCGTTATGCTTTCAAGCATAAAAGTATCGCGTATTTTTTTGCGCACCGTAATATCTTTTACCACTACGGTATTATATATCGCGTCAAGGTACGTTCTTATTTCCCCGGCGTTGTCGCGCAATTCCAAAGTATACGGAAAGGAGCTGTTTACGAGATAGTCGGCGTACTTTCTGCCGAGCTCACTCGTGCTTCCCGTACTCTCCGCGTACTCACGGAAAGAAAGCGGCAGCATGGATATTTCCACATACCTGCCGGAAAGAAGCGTCGCTATCTCGCCCGAAAGCATATACGCATTAGATCCCGTAAGATACAGATCCACATTCTTTTTTATATAAAGACTGTCTGCTATGCGTGCGAAATCGATAACATGCTGAACTTCGTCGAGAAAAATATAATTCATTTTATCCGGTACGAGCCTGCTTTTGATGTAATTATACAATTCTGCGGGATCACGCAGATAATAAAGGTCGTAATCTTCGAAATTGATAAAAACGATACGCGAAGCTTCCACACCGTCCGACATGAGCCGCTTGCGGAACATATCCATGAGCGTGGACTTACCGCAGCGCCTTACTCCGGTAATGACCTTGATGATCCGCTTATCTTTCCACCCGAGCAATTTATCGAGATATTCTTTTCTTTCTATCAGCATATACCTGACCTCCGAATATATTATATCCAAAAACTTCTTGAAAATCAATAGTTTTTGGAACAAAATCCAAAAACTTATGAAAATCATATAGTTTTTGCAGTACTATACGATATCATTGCGGATCATATGACACACCGCTCTGCATTCGGTAAAGAGAATATCCTTGCCAAAACGCGTCGGGCGTGGTATAATCGGATATATGAGAATAGATAAATTCCTTAAAGTGAGCAGGATACTCAAGCGCAGAGCGGTGGCAAGCGACGCATGCTCGGGCGGCAAAGTGTCCGTGAACGGCAAGTCCGTCAAACCCGCCTATCAGGTCAAGGTCGGGGATATCGTCGCCGTGGGATTCGCGGGCGGCGAGGTTAAGTTCCGCGTGCTCTCCACGAACGAAAAAGTGAACGCAAAGGACGCGGAAACGCTGTATGAGTTGGTGTGAAGCATGAGATACCGGGACGGAACGGACAGGCGCACGGCGGCGATCGTGCTGTGCGCGGGCAAGGGCGAACGCACGGGGCTGGGCTACAACAAGGCGCTGTACATGATAGACGGCGAGCCTATGGCGGTGCATTCGATAAAGGCTTTTACGGACGCAGGCGCGGATAAGGTGCTTTGCATCATATCGCCTGCCGACGAATACGCGCTCGGCGTATACGCAGAGGACGCGGGCGCGGAGCTTTGCTACGGCGGCGGCACGCGCACGGAAAGCGTGCGGCGAGCTCTCGCCGGTCTCGACGACGATACCGAGATAGTGCTCATCCACGACGGAGCGCGCCCCTTCGTAACGGAGGAAGTGATACGCGGCGCGGCGGAAAGCGCGGCGGAAAACGGCAGCGGCATAGCCGCGGTACCGACGACGGACGCGATAAAAGTCGTAGCGGGAGACAAGATACTCTCCTCCCCGCGCAAGAGCGACCTGTACAACGCGCAGACACCGCAGGCGTTCCGCTTCAAAGAGATAACGGACGCATACGCGAGAGTGAGCGGCGACTACGGCGACGACGCGGAAGTATACGCGCTCGCCGGATATACGCCGAGGATCACCGTCGGCGACTACGCGAACAAAAAGATAACCACCTCCGCCGACCTCATCCACGGCGCGGACGGGCTGCGCACCGGCGTGGGTTACGACGTGCACCGCCTGGTCGAGGACCGCGACCTCATACTCGGCGGCGTATATATCCCCTACGAAAAAGGGCTTCTCGGGCACAGCGACGCGGACGTTCTCACGCACGCGGTCATGGACGCGATGCTCTCGGCTGCGGGACTGCCCGACATCGGCAACATATTCCCGGACAATGACCCCGAATACAAAGGCTGTTCGAGCATACTCATGCTCTCGCACGTCGCAAAACTGCTCAAAGAAAAGCGGCTCGCCGTGCACTACATCTCCGCCGTTATAGTAGCGGAAAAGCCCAAGCTCGCGAAATTCATCCCGCGCATGCGCGAGACCATCGCCCGCGCGGCGAACGTCCCGGTAAGTTCCGTCAATATCGGAGCCACGACCACCGAGGGCATGGGGGTCACGGGCGAAGGCAAAGCCATCGCGGCGGAAGCGTATGTGCTCGCGGGGAACTCACGTATGCGGTGACCGATATCATATCGTAAAGAGTATGTGCGCGCATGTGTATTTTTTCGTCACACTGCGCGCATTTATCGTAATCGCTTGACAAAATATACTAAAATGATATATATTATTTTTAACGGATGGTCATGCGGCGGAAAAAGTTTTTCTCGTCTTCCGCGCGAATGTTGCAGGGGAATTCGCTTAACGGAGAGAAAAAATGGGGTATCTCGAGATAGTCATGATTGCAAGTGCGGCAGTAGGAGCCCTGCTCGGGCTCATGATGCTGCATTTTTTGGTATACGCCGTTATCGGCATATTCGCAAAAAAGATATTCCCGAAGGCGGACGTAAAACTTAAATACGGAATCATAATATCCGCGAGAAACGAGGAAAAGGTCATCGGCAAGCTGATAGAAAGCGTACGCAAGTGCAAATATCCGCAAGAACTTATAGACATATTCGTCGTCGCGCACAACTGTACGGACGCGACCGCCGAAGTATCGCGCAACGCGGGCGCGATCGTATACGAATACGATAATCCCGAAGAACGCACCGTAGGCTACGCGTACAGACATCTTTTCAGGATGATCGAATGCGACTACGGTACGGAAAATTACGACGGATTCCTCATATTGAACGCGGACAACGTTGTCACGGAAAACTACCTCGAAAAGATGAACGACGCGTTCGTCGCCTGCGGAAAAAAGTGCGTGATCACCTCTTATCGCAATTCCAAGAACTTCGGCGAGAACGCGATGTCCTGCCTGTACGGGTTTTTCTTCGTCGCGGCCTGCCGTCTCGAATCGCGCGGGAGAACGGTATGCGGCTGCTCCACGAGAGTGTCGGGCACGGGATATCTCATGCCCTCTTCCACGGTAAAGGATGGCGTATGGGATTACGTCACGCTCACCGAGGACTGGGAATTCTCCGCCGATCAGATAACGCAGCGCCATAAGATAGTTTATTGCGACGAAGCGATGTTCTACGACGAACAGCCCACGACTTTCAAAATAATGTGGCGGCAGCGCATGCGCTGGGGCAAAGGGCACATGGACGTGTTCTTCACACGCTTCAAAAAGCTGTTCGTAAGCATATTCAAACGCGCGCCGCTACTCGAAGAACAAACCGATCGCCCACACCCCGAACAAGGTAAGGCAAAGAAAAAGCGCAAACGCGAACGCGGATGGTTCATGTCGTCGTACAATATGGCGCTCGAAGTCATGCCGCTCGGCGTTATAAGCGTCGTACTGTGGCTGGTGCAGGTGATCCTCATCGCGCTAAGTCCCGCGTTCGGGTACGACGCGGCGAGCGTATGGCGAATGTGGGGCATAGTCACGGGGATATGCGTAGGCGCAAGCTACGTCGTGACCGTGCTTTCAGCGGTGCTGCTCTTTGCGCTCGAGCATAAACGCATAGGGAAAGTGCGTTTCTTCACGCTACTGCTCGCCTTCCTCACCTGGCCGTTCTTCCTCGTCCTCGCGGTGGTCATAGACGTGCTGGTGCTGTTCGTAAAGAAGATCGAATGGAAACCCATCCCCCACCGTTACAACAAGGACGAGCCCGCCGCAACGACGGAAACGACGGAAGACCGAATACCTTAGCGGCACGCGCCGCGCGCAAAAAGGGAAGCGACATGCTTCCCTTCTTAAGCTGCGGACATCGGAAAAACGGCGCGTCCACAGGTCCGTCCGCGATCGGAGGGGACCCCGAAACGGGATCCCCTCCGAAGCCGTAGCCTGTCGTTCGTCATATACGTTCCCAGCCGTCGGGACCGGAACGCAGATAGTAGGTGCGGATGTCGCGCCCTTCGCCTACGCGGAGCCTGATCACTTCCTCGCCGCGGTGACGTTCGCGGTCGAAGAGGAATATCCGTCTGCCGGAGGCGTTTTCCGTGATCATTTTGAGCTCGGTCTCGCCGTCCTCTTCCTCGTAAGAGAAGGTGCTGCGCTCTATCGTTCTGCGACCTTCGCGAAGCGAATAGCTGTATTCCTGCTCGTATTCGTCGCCCTCGTCCTCGTAGCCCTGCTCGACGTAAAGGTACCTGTCTTCGCCGAGCGTTACGCGGAATTCGGTCTCCGCTTCCGTTTCAAAGCCTTCCTGCTCAAAACTGCGTTCGCCGCGGATGGGATAATCGGTACCGCCTATGACCATCACGCCGTCTATCGCGTACTCCTCTTCGATCTCGTCCCGATCGTCGTCATCGTCGTCGTCATCGGGAATAAGGAGTTCGTTGTAGTACATCACGTACTCGGAACGCTCGCCGTTTATGTCGGTATAGCTCACCGTCGTCTTTTCGGTGTACTCGGCGCGGTCGGACTCTTCCGTCACGCACCTGAAGCCGCCGTCGGAGAGCAACGTACCGACGAGCTCCATATATCCGTCAAGCTCGGTAAGTTCGGGGTCTGCCGTAACATCGCCGCTGCCTTCTTCGGTGCCGCCCGTCGCGCCGCCCGCCGTATCGTCGGCGGCGCCTTCGGTCGCCGCGGACGCGAGCAGCATGCCGCCCGCTTCCTCACCGTTCATCGCGGATATTATCATTCCTGCCGAAGCCGCGCTGAATCCGTATACGCTCTCCGCCGTGGTCAGATCGCCGAAGAGCCCGTCGGAAGAGCGGTCGTTGAAAGAAGTTCCGCAAGCCGTCAGTCCGAGAGGCAGAGAGACCGCCGCCGCCATCGCGATGATGAGTATGATATTTCTTACTTTAGCCGATGTTTTCATTTTTGTTTTCCTCCTGTATTTCGGGTAAATGTTTCGCCGAAAGGCTTCCGGAACTTCCCTCCGACACATACATAACGATCCCCGCCCCGAGTTTTGTTGGAGAAAAAGAAAAATTTCCGAAAAAATTTTTTCGCGCCTTTCCGTATATGCGCTTTTTGCCGTTGACGAAAGCGGATATGACGTGGTATTATAATCTTAATAAATATTTTTTTGCGTTTTTTCGCGAAAATACCAACAATCCGCCTCGTTCGGATCGTTATTATTACGGATGGACCATGAGCGACAAACTTGAAAAACACGTCGAGATGCTTAAACGCGGCGATATGCGCGCCTTCGACTACATATACGAGCGCACGAACAGGTCTGTATACTTCGCCGCGCTGTACGTACTGCACGACAAGATGCACGCCGAAGACGTGATGCAGGAAACTTACGTCAAAGCGTTGTCCGCGATCGCGCAATACAGAGCGGGCACCAACTTCACCGCCTGGCTGCGCTCGATAGGCAGATCTCTCGCGCTCACCCACATAAGGAGATACTCCAAGGAAGTGGCGACGGACTTCGAAGAGGACGCATACAAGTACGGCGTAAAAGAGACCGAACTGCCGTTCATCTTCGATATCGCCGCAGATGTACTCGCGGAAGACGAATACGAGATAATCATGCTGTGCCACGTTGCCGGCTACAAGCGGCGGGAAGTCGCGGAGATGCTCGGCATGCCGATAGGCACGGTCACATGGAAGAACAACGAAGCGTTGAAAAAACTTCGGGCAAAGCTCGAAAAGGAGGGGCTGAGATGAAAAGCGTAAAGAAATTACTTAGCGAAAACAAAGATAAGGTCCTTCCGGGCGACGACGTGAAGGAGCGCATAAAACGCGAGCTGGGCATAGACGAAACGGCTCCCTCTCTCGCCTACGCTCACGGGGGCGAAAAGAGCGTTTCCCGCGGCAAACGCAACGCGCTCATAGCCGCGGCGGCAGCCGTGCTCGCCGTGATAGTCGCGCTCTCCGTGATACTTCCCGTGGCGCTCAGTCGCACCGGCGCTCCCCTGCCTCCCGGACCGGGCTACAATAAGTTCGGAGACATCACGAGCGCCGATTCCTTCTACGCTTACGGCGCGGCTTCCATAGGCACGATACTTTCCGCGGCGGACAATACGGAAGTATCCGGTCGCGTTGCGACCAGCGCCGCACGAGACCGCGATGACGATGACGACGATGATGACGACGGCTATCGCCCCGGCGAAGGCTCGTTCGGCGATATCGAAAACGTGACCGCGACGGTGAACAGATATATGTCGCTCGTCGAAAGTCTGCTCGGCGAAGGTAGCATAACGGGCAAAACGGGCGCGGGAGAAGAGGGCTACGAACATTCGATGATCGTCTCTTATACCGATCTCCTCGGCGGCACCGTGACGTACACCATGTATTACGATAAAACGCTCGTGAGCAGCGAGACGGATGACGACGAGGTCGAAGAGGATTATTCGCTCGAAGGCGTGCTCGTTATCGGCGACGCGCGCTACCCCGTCGAGGGCAGCTACGAAACGGAGACCGAAGAGGACGAAACGGGCAGCGAAATGAGCTTCGTCGCCTATACGAGCGAGGACAGACGTTCGTATATCGCCGTCGAACAGGAGCTGGAAACGGAGACCGAGGACGGCGAGACGGAAACGGAAAAGGAATTCGTCTACTCGGTATACGAAAACGGCAGGCGCGTCGAACGCACCACGGTGGAGTACGAATCGGAAGAGGACGAACTCGAACTCGTGATGACCATCGAGGCGGACGGCAGAAAAGAGACGCTGGTCTTTGAAGACGAGACGGACGACGGCAAACGCGTACTGCGCGTTTCGGGCGACCTCGACGGCGTCCCCGTCTCCTTCCGCATCTACATCGAAAGCGGCGAATACCGCTACGTCTTCGACAACGGCGAAGAGCAAGACTGGGAAAGAGACCGATAAAGCGGCAAACGTCACGAACTTTGCCGACAGAACATTAAAGCCATGAAAGCCGAAAGACGTGAAGATGTGAAAGGTTTGGAAATGCCGTAAAAGGTCATAAAAGGCTGTGATAAGCAGTAAAAGCACGGAGCGTTTATCGCTCCGTGCTTTTGTGTTTCGCGCGCATGGCGCAGCGCGCTTCGGTGAGGCTCCGCCACCCTGTAATGGCACAAGGCTCGTAAGACGAACCTACTGTTTATTTTGGACTCGCTTACGCTCGTGGGGGATACCGTCGCACTTTGTGCGCCGGGTTACTCGCAGCGTGTTTCGGTGAGGCTCAGCCACCCTGTAATTGCACAAGGCTCGTAAGACGAACCGATTTTTGCGTCTTGCAACGCAATACGCAAAAATGGTTCTTGCCCCTTAGCTCCGCCATGACAAAAAGGCGGCAAAAATGCCGCCTTTTTGCCATGGTGGAGCTAAGGGGATTCGAACCCCTGGCCTTTTGAATGCCATTCAAACGCGCTACCAACTGCGCCATAGCCCCATGACTGCGTTATTATACCACATCCGCACGCTTTGCGCAATCGATTTGAGCGGGTATGCGTAAAAAATTTTCGCACGAGCCGCCGCCATGTATGAGCGGACGGAGCGGCGCGGATCCAGGCGCAGCTTATCCCCTTTCGCAAAGGCTCAAAACAGCCGGCATAAAGACCGGCTGCTTGTTCTTATGCGGGATATTTCGTATTGCGTTCGGTGCGCAGGGCGCGCAGATAGCGGGAAACGTAATACTTCGCTTCCGCGAGGTTCTGTTCGCGCCAATTGCCGCATTCGGCGGGCGTCGCTCCCGGGATGTCCCCTTCGTAACGCATGATGAACTCGCACATGCTCTCGACGAGCCCTATCACGTCCTCGGGCGACAGTTTGCCGAACATCACGAGATAACAACCCGTGCGGCAACCCATGGGACCGAAATATACGATGTCCTCTTTCCGCTCACCGTTGCGCAAAAACGTAGCCCCGAGATGCTCTATCGTATGCAGCGCGGGCATATCCACAGGCGGCTCGTGATTGGGCGCGGTCAGGCGGATATCGAAAGTGGACACCTCACAGCCCGCCTTGCCGTCCACCCGCGACAGATACAGCCCCGGGCGCAACTTCGTATGATCTACCTCAAAACTTGCGATCCTTTTCATATCATCACATCCTCTCTTTTCAGCCACTACTTACAGTATACCACCGCAAACGCAAATTGTCAACAGCAGCAAGGGCGAAGAATGTCGGAAAAAATCGCAAAGAGCTGCCGTCATGCCTCAAGCGAAAGCGTTACCGTAACCTCGCCCGCCCCTCCGAGGAGTTCGAGCATCTCGCCGCGCGTCGTCACTCCGTCGATATGCCCGAGACGCGTGAACGTGTACGTATTGACGTCGTAATATATCGTCAGTCTGTTGCCGAGGTACAGCACGACATCGCCCGGTCCCACGGTGATGCGCGAATCGCTGCGCACTATATCGAATCCGAGGGCGCCGACTTTTTCCATGTCTCCGTAATCGTCCATGGTCAGCGTTATGTTGCCGTCGTGCAGCCGTTCGACGAGCGCTCGCGCCGAAGCGTTGTCTTCGAGCCGCATGCGCATTCTGTTGTTCCCTACGGTGATATACATATCCGTCTCCTTCTCTACCGATACCCCGATATCCGCTATCCACTCCGCCACGCGCTCTTCCGCGGAAGACAGCTGCGAAGAGGTAAAGTGCAGGTTTTCCGCAAAGTCTATCTCCGGATATTCCCGCGACAAGCCGTTAAACGCGTCGCTGCCCGAAGAGGATCCGCTCGTCGAGAAAGTATAGACCGTCTTGCCCGAAAAATCGTAACCTTCGAGAAAGGTCTGAACGATACGCGGCGCGTCGCCCCACCAGATCGGGTACCCGACAAATACCGTGTCGTAAGACGCCATATCTTCCGCTACGCTTGCGATGGCGGGGCGGGCATCAGGATCATTCTGCTCGCGGTTTGCGCGGCAATCGTCGTCCGAATAATCGAGGTCGGCGTCCGTGTACGGCGCCTCGGGGACTATCTCGAACAGCGTTCCGCCCGTCTCTTCCGCGATCAGTTCGGCGACTCCCTCGGTGTTGCCCGTGCAGGAAAAATACGCGACAAGGACATTGCCTGCATCTCCCGAACCGTTCTGCGACGCGCCGTGATCGCCGAGTTCCGATCCCGATGTCCCGGAACAGCCGGCGAAGACAAAGACGAGCGTGCACAGTGCTGCCGCTATGACGATAAACAATTTGCGTTTCATATCCGTTCCTCCTTGCTCCGCTATCACAACGAATGCACTCTCAAAGCGCGTTATACTCTTCGTCCGTCACGGGCTCCTGCCATTCGTTGGAGGTATTCTCGCCGGGGACTTCGACGGCGATATGCGAAAACCAGCTATTTCTTTTCGCTCCGTGCCAATGCTTGACGTTCGCCGGGATAACGACGACATCGCCGGCTTTCAGGCTGCGCGCCGGCTTGCCCCATTCCCGGTACCAGCCTTCTCCCGCAATGCAAAGGAGTATTTGACCTCCGCCCTTCGCGGCATGATGGGTATGCCAGTTGTTGCGGCAGGCAGGCTCGAACGTGACGTTTGCAAAAAACGGGGCGACACCTGCGGGAGTGAGCGGGTTTAAGTACGATTTGCCGATAAAATACCGAGCATAGGCGGAATTTTCCTGTCCCAAGCCGAAAATGTTGTTCTTTTCAAAATCTTTATCCATTTCTTATCACCTCGACGATCTATTCGGTAAGCATGTCTTTGGCGCAATTCAGCGCGTTGAAGAGGCGCGGAACGCCCATATACGGCATGGCATGAACGAGCGCGCAGACTATCTCTTCCTTTGTGCTGCCCGTTTTCAGCGCGCCTTCGACATGAGAGCGCACCTGCGTTTCCGCGCCGCCGAGAGCCGCAAGCATGACTACGGTAAGAAGTTCGCGCGTCTTTTTGTCCAAGCCTTTTCTTGTCATGAAATCGGAAAAGCACAGCTCTGTCAGAAAGCGCGGCACCGCCTCGGCGAACTCCCCGGGCAGCCACGTATACCTGTCCTTTATCTCGTCGCCGTACACGGGCTTTTGCAGGGCGAGCCCCTTTTCAAAGCGATCGGTCTCCGTCACCGTCTCACTACTTTCGATGGGAAGCGCGATCCCGTTTGCCGTAAAGACCTCGTTCATCGCGGCGATGGCGTTGAGCGTTTTCGGGAAGCCGATGAACGGCGCGCACTGATAAACCGTTTCGCGTATCTCAACTGGCGCAATGCCGATATTCAGGCAGGCGCCCACATGCGCTTTGAGCTGCGGCAACGTCTGATTTACTGTAAGCACGGTGACGGTGATGAGCTCGCGCATGCGGTCGCCAAGCGAGCCCGTGTAACTCACCTCGCCGAAGATGAACCGCTGCAAGATGCGCATGAACTCGGGATCGCTCCCCTCGCCCGCCGTCGGCTTGCCGCCGAACAGCACGCCGAATTTCTCTTCGCAATTTTGTACCCTGTCCATAAGTAAAGTATCTCCTTTCGCTTTTACGACTTTATTGTACACCGAAAAACGCATTATGTCTAATGCTTAATTTTTATTGCGAGGTATACGGTGAGAGCATAGCCGGACAAGAAGGTAAAGGAAATTTGTCATATGTAGGCATAAAATATGCTGCTCGTACATGTATGTTGCTTTCTTAACCTCTCTTGCGCCCTTACGGGCGCCTTCTCCCCTAACCCTCAGCCGAGCACCCGCAGGGTGCGAACGCCACCGAAGGTATCAGGGGAGACTCAAGAGGTGTTCGCGCTACGCGCGACAAATTTCATTATTCACGAGCGATAAGCGAGTCCGAAACAGCCCTCTCGAATTGTTAGAGAGGGTGGCGAGCACGAAGCACGTCAGTGCGGCTGCGAGCCGGGTGAGTCAAAAGTTTGTATCCGACGGGCAGGCTTTACGTGTTTTGTTTCTTCCTTGACTCATCCGGTACGCCGTTCGCGCCTACGGCGCTTCTGCGGCGCACCACCTTCCCTGACCAATCAGGGAAGGCTTTTATAATGCCCGCGCTCCCGCGCGGAAAAAATTCACGAGCGCACATCGAAAAAGCCCTCCCGTGCAGAGAAGGCTTTAATGCGGATATATTATTATCTATTATCGGGCGCGTATGATATTCAGGACAGCCGCGGGACTGACCGCGACAGCAAAACTTCACGGGCGGCATGCTACGCGCCGAGACCGTTTTTACATTATGAAGTTCATCTTTTCATATATAGTATGGGGTACGGGCAGCCCTGCTCGTCAGTGTCCGACCTTTTATATACCTTGAAACCCATGCGCTCGTAAAAACCGACCGCCTGCGGGTTTTGCTCGTTAACCGTAAGAACGCTCACGGCATAGTTTTCAACGGCATATCGCAGCAATTTTTTACCTATCCCCCGCCCTCTCTTTTCGGCGGAGACGAACAGCATTTCGAGCTTATGCCCGTTTATGCCCGCGAATGCGACGGGCGCGCCGTCATCGCTTTCAGCAACGATCAGATATCGCACTTCGCGCAACGCCTGCGGGACATACCGCCTGATGCGCCCGATCTCCCGTTCGGACAAAAACGAATGCGTAGCCCGTACCGAGCTTTCCCATGCGTTTAATAACCCCGCGACAAGATCGGCGGATCTGTTATTTGTCTCTTTGCATTTAAGGTTCATATCTTATTTTATCTTGCGAACACTTCCCGTCGTTTTTCCCATATCGGGCAAGCCGCTTTTCAATAAGCGAAATCAGGCGGACACACCGTTTCGACGTTATTCGTGCCGTAAACGTGATTTATAATACACTTTTTCATATGAATTTCGTGATAATCATTGACTTTTCCCCAATGATCTGCTATACTTATAGCGCATAAGGAGGCACTGACATGAAAAGGCTCATCGAACAACGGCTCATTGAATGGAAAAATTCGGCAAACCGCAAGCCGCTCCTCATCTACGGGGCAAGACAAATCGGGAAAACATACTCCATGCTTACATTCGGCAAAGAGCATTACGCAAATACCGTCTATTGCAACTTTGAGGTCGCGGCGGATCTGCACACCGTATTTGAGCGAGACCTTGATCCCGAACGGATCGTGTCTGCGATCTCCGCCATGTACAATACGCAGATCGCAAAGGGCGGCACGCTTATCATCTTCGATGAAATTCAGGCGTGCGAGCGTGCGCTGACGTCGCTCAAATACTTTCAGGAGCAGGCAAACGATTATCATATCGTGGCTGCCGGCAGCCTGTTGGGGCTTGCCGTCAATCGCGGACATTATTCTTTCCCCGTCGGAAAAGTCGATATGCTGACGATGTATCCTCTCACCTTTGAGGAATTTCTGCTTGCAACGGGCAATGAACAGCTTATTTCGCTCATCAAAGAAACGTATGCCGAATTTTCCACGTTTGCGTTGCACGAAAAGGCTATGGACTTGTACCGCACCTATCTCATCGTCGGAGGCTACCCCGCCGCCGTGCAAACATATCTCGATTCGGGCGACTTCAATGCGGTGCGCGCGGAACAGAGTTCGATTTCCGATGCTTACATCGCAGATATGGCAAAGTACACAACGCCGTCGGATATGATCAGGAGTATCGAAGTCTACAACTCGCTCTTTGCGCAGCTTTCAAAAGAAAACACAAAATTTCAGTACTCCGTCATCGGCTCAAAAGCACGCGCAAGAGACTATGAAACGGCACTTGCATGGCTGAAATCGGCAAATGTCGTTCTTAGGTGTCAAAGAGTGACCGAAGGTAAATATCCTCTTGCTCTGTATGAAGATCAGACCTCGTTCAAGGTGTATTATTCGGACGTAGGGCTTCTGACAATGCGCATGTCCGTCGCTCCGAATGCAATTTTGCAGCCGTATAACCTTTCGGACAAAGCGCGTGGCATGATGGCTGAGAGCTATGTCGCCGAACAACTGACGGCAAACGGATATCCGCTGCACTATTGGGCTTCGGGAAATACTGCGGAAATCGACTTTGTGATCCAGCAAGATGCCTGCTCCGTACCCGTAGAGGTCAAATCTTCCGGCAACGTAAAAGCAAAGAGCCTGCAAACGTATGTCAAAAACTATTCTCCCGAATATTCTCTTCGCGTCTCCGCAAAGAATTTTGGCAATGAAAACGGAATACGGTCTGTCCCGCTGTATGCGGTTTTCTGTCTGCGCCCCGAAACTTGACGCGTGTATCCCTCTTCCGCTTTTATGCTATAGTTATTTTCGACACAGCAAAACCAACGTCTCCACATGGCACGTCTGCGGGAACATGTCGAAGGGGCGGACGGAGCAGACGGAGTATGACGGCATGCGGGAAAGATCGCGGGCGAGAGTGGAAGGGTCGCAGGAGACATAGACGACGTGCGACGCGCCCGAGGCGTCCACCGCGCTCGTCACTTCTTCCGAACAGCCCGAACGGGGCGGGTCGAGAACGATGAGAGACTCCTTTCCGCACTCCCGCACAAGGCGGGGCAATTCCGCCGAGCAGTCGCCGAGGATGTTGCGCACGTTTTTTATGCCCGCACGCGCCATGAGCATGTCCGCGCCCGCGACGGCTGACGGCTCTATCTCTATCCCGACGACGCGTTCGGCGCAGTCGGAGAGCAGCGCGGTCATGAGTCCCCCGCCGCTGTATGCGTCCACGATAAGCCGAGGCTTGACCTCTTCCGCGACGGAGCGCACGGCTTCGTACAGTTTTGCGGCGATATTGCCGTTCACCTGATAAAATGCGTTAGGGTGCGTTTCCACGGGCAGCGTCCTGCCGCCGACCGCTATATCGCAGACGTGTCTTTCACCCGCCACAAGGCGCGTTTCCCGCCCGAGGATGACGTTGTTGCGCCCGCGGTTGACGTTTATCCACAGTTCGTCTACCGCCAGACCGCACTCTTTCGCCGCCGCGAGCACCCTCACGGGAGCGAACATCGTCATCACGAAAGTAACGCCGAGCACTCCGCCGTAGTCGCGCACAACGAAGTGGCGAAGCTCGCCGCTCCCCTTTTCCTCGTCGTAAGGGGAAAAACGCTCCGCGAAGCGGTGCAGCGCGGGCATGAGATCGCGCACGCGCCGCGTTTGCAACGGACAGTCGGACGCGGGCACGACGCGATGGGAATTATAGGCGAACAGCCCGACTTCCGCTCTGCCCTCTTTGCCTTTCCTCACGGGGAGAGAAAGTTTGTTGCGGCAGCCGAGGACATCGTCGCTCGGTACGCAATCCGCGATATCCGGCTCGAGATGAGCTATCTTGCGCAGCGCGTCGCGCACGGCTTCGCGCTTGAAACGCAGCTGGGCAGAGTAAGAGAGGTGCATGAGATCGCAGCCGCCGCACTTGCCGAACAGCGGACATGCGGGCGTTACCCTTTCGGGGCTCGGCGAAAAGACTTCGAGCAGCTTTGCCGCCGCGAAGTCCTTTTTGACGAGCACCACATGCGCGCGCACGCGCTCGCCGGGCAATGCGCCCTTAACGAACACGGGTACGCCGTCCACTCTCGCGATGCCCTCTCCGCGGTAACCGAGAGAGCTTATCGTCACGTCTATATTGTCATTCCTGGCAAGTTCCGTCGTTATCTCCTTTCACGGCGGGAACGGTCTCCGTTCCGCCGCCCTTATCGTCGTTATCCGTGCGCGGGGATATTTTTTCGCCGCGGTATTTGGACGGCTCGGGACCGTCGGACGGGTCGCGATGACCCGAGAACAGCACTTTGAGAAGTATGGGCGTAAGTACGGACGATACGAGTATGAGCATGACCGTCATGATCATGAAACTGTCCGGGATGATGCCCGCTTCTATGCCCTTGGTCGTGACGATGAGCGCCACTTCGCCGCGCGCCATCATGCCCACGCCCGCGATGCCCGCTTCCCGCCACGAACCGCCTTTGAGCTTTATCACGGCTCCGCAGCCGATTATCTTGCCCAGCAGCCCCGCGAGCACGAAGAGCGCGGTCATGAGCACCAGCCAGCCGCTCAGCCCGTCGAAGGAAATCGTTATTCCTATCGATGCAAAAAACACGGGACCGAATATCATGTAACTGCTGACGTCCACTTTTTTATTCGTGTAGTTCGCCATGCGGTGAACGGTGGAGAGCATGACGCCCGCTATATACGCGCCCGTGATATCCGCCACGCCGAAAACCTCTTCCGCCGCAAAAGCGTAGGCGAAGCCCGTCGCGAGCCCGAGCAAAGCGAGGCGGTGCGTGGACGGCCATTTTTTATCCATCCATGCGAACAGGTAGTGCAGACCTATGCCCACGGCTATCGCTGCGACGAAGAAGGCGATTATCATGATGACCGTTCCCCACCACTGCGCTTTGAACCAGTCGAAGCCCGTGAGCTCCGCTCCGCCGCCCGCGGTGCCCAGACCCGTCATGACAGAGAGCACGACCATGCCGATAACGTCGTCTATGATCGCGGCGCTGACGAGTATCGTGCCTATGCGGGTATTTATCTTTCCCAGCTCTTTGAGCACGGAAACGGTTATCGCGACGCTAGTCGCCGTAAGTATCGTACCCACGAACAGTCCTTGTATGACCGTTCCGAAAGAGTCGTCCACCAGTCCCGTGCCCATGAAAGGCAGGGATATCACGAGCCCGAGCACGAGGGGCACAGCCACGCCCGCGCACGCCACGAGAGTGCTCACGAGCCCCGTTTTTCTGAGCTCTTTAAGATCGGTCTCCAGCCCCGCGCAGAACATGATGAGTATCACGCCTATTTTGGAAAAGACGTCGAGTATCGTATAAGTACCGCCGTCCATGAGCGTGAATTCGTCCAGCATGACGAAACACGCCACCTCGTCCGCTTCGCTCTGAAAACCGATGAGCGAATACCCGCTCATGCCTATGAGTGCGGGTCCGACGAGCACTCCGGCGATTATATAGCCGAGCACCTGCGGAAGATTGAGCCTGCGGAAGAGCAAGCCGCATAATTTTGTGGAGACCATGACGATCGCGAGGACCATCAGGAATCCGGGTATGCCGTCTATCATTTTCGCTCCTGTCGTATGGCGGGCGACGTGCTCACCTGTTGCGCCTCGTCGCGTCCGCTATCTGACGCTGCATGTCGCGCCCTATGTCGCGATCCTTTATCGTCTGCTTTTTATCGTAGCTGCGTTTGCCGCGCGCGAGCGCGATCTCCACCTTTACCCGCCTGCCTTTGAAGTACATCGAAAGCGGCACGATGGTCAGGCTCTTTTCGCGCGATTTGCCGATAAGGCGGTTTATCTCGCGGCGGTGCAGCAGCAGTTTGCGGCTGCGCAATTCGTCGGGCGGAAGTATCGTCGCCTTGTCGTAAGCAGATATGCGGCAGTTTTTGAGGTATATCTCATCGCCCTCGACGAAGCAGAACGCATCGCCCAGGTTCACATGCCCCGCCCGCACCGACTTGACTTCGCTGCCCACGAGCGCTATGCCCGCTTCCAGCTTTTCCACGATCTCGTAATCGAACCGAGCCTTCTTGTTGACTATGCTTACCATTCGTTATATTATACACCATAGTTTTCGTATTGGCAACTGTTTGCGGGAAAATCCCCGCGCTCCCTCGTTCCGACAGACCCATGCGGGATACCCGCCGCGAGGACGACCGTGACGGTCTCCCTTCCGTAAATTGCGGGGAGCCCCCTTCTTTTCAAAGAAAGGGGCTCCCCGTAAAAACCTTCGCTCACGTAAAGACTCAGAACAGATCGGTAGACAGATACCTGTCGCCCGAATCGGGAAGGACGGTCACTATATCCCTGCCCTTAAACTCGGGACGGAGGGCGAGCACTCCCGCCGCGTAAATATTGCACCCGCCGCTGAATCCCGCGAGCAGACCGTCGGTACGCGCCACCGTGCGGGCGGTATCCGCGGCTGCCGAAGTGGGAACGTCGAGGACTTCGTCGATCACGGACGCGTCGTACACCCCGGGGACGAACCCCGCACCTATCCCCTGCAAGCCGTGCGCTCCGGGCGCGTGCCCCGTGAGCACCGCGCTCTCCGCGGGTTCGGCGGCGACTATGCGCACGGAAGAGGCCCGCTCTTTGACGTACCGCCCCACGCCCGTGACCGTGCCGCCCGTGCCCGCTCCGGCCACGAAAGCGCCGAGCGTATCCGAAACTTCGGACCATATCTCGGGCGCGGTCGTGAGATAGTGCGCGCGCGGATTGGACGGATTGTCGAACTGCCCCGCGATAAAGCCGCCGGGCGTGACGGACAGTATGCGTTCCGCCTCCGCCACGGCTCCGCTCATGCCGAGCGCGCCGGGAGTGAGCACGAGCTCCGCTCCGTATGCCGTCATCAGCTTGCGCCGCTCCACGCTCATGCTGTCGGGCATCACTATAATGAGGCGGTAACCCTTTACCGCACACAGCATCGCCAGCCCTATACCCGTATTGCCGCTCGTGGGCTCGATGACCACCGAGCCGGGGCGCAGTTTTCCCTCCGCTTCGGCGTCTTCGAGCATGCGCGCCGCCACGCGATCCTTTATGCTTCCGCCGGGGTTGCGGTTTTCGAGCTTGATCAGTATCCGCGCGGTCGCGCCTATGCTGCGCGCGTAGCCGCCCAGCTCAAGGAGCGGAGTGGACCCGATCGCCTCGCTTACGTTTGCGTATATCATCTATGCCTCCTGTTTGAGCGGCACGGCGACGGTAAATACAGTGCGCCCGCCTTTGCTCGAGCACTCTATGGTGCCGTTCATGCCGTTCACTATCACCTTTGCGACCGAAAGCCCCAGCCCGAAGCTGCCCGAACCGTCGCCCGCTTTGTAAAACCTGTCGAATATCCTGCCGCGTATCTCGGGCGGTATCTCCCCGTCGTTGCCCACATAAAGGAATATCTGCTTTTTGCGGCGCTCTATCCTGACGCTTATGCGCCCGCCGTCCGGCGAATACTTGACCGCATTGTCGAGGAGTATGCCTACGAGCTTCGTCCAGCCCTTTTCGTCCGAACGGATGACGGTATCGCCCTCCCCTTCGTACTTTATGCTCACGCCCTTTTCGAAGCACGCCGCCTCGAACGAAAGGCAGCAGCCCTCCGCCATCTCGCCGAGATCGAACTCCTTTATCTCCGGGCGGTACGCGTCCGACTCGAAACTGCACATCTCAAGCATCTCGATGATGAGCTCGTTCATGCGTTTGGTCTGCGCCTCGATATTGTCTATCCACTTGCCGTTATCCGCCGACTCGGGCGCGTTCTTGATAACGTCGAGATTGGCGTTTATTATCGTTATGGGCGTTTTGAGCTCGTGGCTCGCGTTGGCGACGAGGTCCTTCTGCCGCACGAGCGAATCGCGCACAGGCGAAAGCATGACGCCGGACATCATGTATGTGAACAGCGTGAGTATGATCGCGAGTGCGAGAAACGAAAACAGCATGCCGAGCGTCTGCGACACGTATATCGAATAACGGTCGGTAAAATCGTAGAACGCATATACGCCGAAACGCCCTTCCTCGTCGTACTCGACGAGCGTGCGCACGCGCACGATAAGATCGTTTATGCGCACGTCCGTTTCACCGCTCACCGCTGCGCGGATGAGCTCTTCCGCGTCCGACTCGGTCAGCTCCACGTCGCTGCCGAGAGAACCGAAAGCCAGCATCTCGTCCGGACGGTCGCCCGGGCGCGCGATCACGACAAGGCAGTCGGGGCGCGGACCGTCGTCCGAAGGCGCAGGTCTTTCCATATCCTCGATCGCGACGCGTATGGCTTCGTCCATCATGTCGCCGACGGACATCTCCATGGACACGGTATTGACTATCGTAAGAGCAACGAAGGAAACGGTAACGAGAGCAACGCAGATAGCGGCGACGAACGCCGTGAATTTGAGCTGCATCTTGCGGAAGAGCCGCGACGTAGCCGTCGTCTTTTTTTCCTTTCCGCTCCCGCCTGTTTTCGCCATATCCTGCCGTCCTCCGCCGCTTAAGCTCACGCTTTTTCCGGCTCGCTGAGTCTGTATCCCACCCCGCGCACGGGCATGATGGTAAATCTCGCGTCAAGAAAACGCAGCTTTTTGCGCAGGAATGATATGAATACCTCGAGATTATTGGATTCGAACTCGCTGTCGAACCCCCACACTTTGCTTATGATCTGATCGCGCTGCGCCACGAAAGATGGCTTCTCGAAAAAGTAGCGCATGATCTCCGCCTCTTTCTTGCTGAGCTTGATGGACTTATCCCCGGAAGAGAGCATGTAAGTGTAAAGATTGAGCGTCACCCCGCCGTAGGAAAGACCGTCGTCGGGGATGATGTCGCCCTTTCGCCGCGTTACCGCGCGTATGCGCGCGAGCAGCTCGGATACCGAAAAGGGCTTGGTTATATAATCGTCCGCCCCGCAGTCCAGACCCGCTATCTTATCGCTCTCCTCGCTGAGCGCGGTGAGCATTATGATGGGCGTGTTTATCTTCTTCGCACGCAGCTCTTTGGTCGCCTCCACGCCGCTCTTGACAGGCATCATGACGTCCATGATTATCACGTCGTATACGCCGGTCTCGGCATACGCCACGCCCTCTTCGCCGTCGTGCGCTATATCCACGACGAATTTTTCTCTTTTGAATACGCTTTCCAGCGCCTCGGTAAGACTTACCGAATCCTCGACAAGAAGTACACGCATGCTCCCTCTCCTTAACGTCAATTATACCACGGCAACCGCCGTTTGTAAACATTATGACCCGACATAGTTAAACGTCCGTTAAAATAAAAAAGAGTCCTGCACGGCATAAAGCCGCTTTTTGCGCAGGACTCCCTGAGGATGGATGATACGGCATGTTAAGGTGTAAAGCGGGCGGTATCTCCCTTTGCTTTACAAACGCATGATAACGCCGCAAACTTAAAAATATATTAAATACTTACCGCTCACTTGAAAAAATTTTGCGAAAGGGTCTCGGCAAGAGACCCTTTCGCAAAACCGAGATTTATCGGTCAAAGAGAAATTCAGTTGTCCGACGCGCGCGCCTTATATTTCTCGGGACAAGGACGGAGATACGAAACGAAATACCCGCAAACGGTCATCCTCACATATGTTTTTCCCAAAACGCATATGCGCTCTCCATCCAGCCGTACGCTTCGGTACCCGCTCCCGTGCCGTATCCGTGCGGTGCGTCATACACATGCGCCTCGACATACGTTCCGAGCAAACGCAGCTCTTCGATATACCGCTCTATCCCCTTCGACTTTTCCTCTCCTATGACCTTGTCGTTTTCGCAGTATCCGAAGAACGTGGGAGGAACGCCGCCGTAATCGTCGGCGAAACGCTCTTCATGCCAGCCTGAGTACGATAATATCACCGCCGTCGGTGCGGTCACGCCGTGCTCTTCATAGCCGAACTCGTTATCCAAGCCCCACAACCAGCTCAGCCGCCCGCCCGCCGAATATCCCCATACGGAATACCCGTCCGTCCGCACACCAAGGTCGGAAGCATTACCGAAGATATACCTCATCGCCGCGCCGAAGTCCGCATTAGCGAGCGCTTCCTGCTCCGACCATGCGTTCTCGATACTCACGCGGTAAATAAGGATAAACACGGGATAGCCGCGTTCGTGCAGTTCGCGCGCTGCGGTAAAGCCCTCCGCCGTCACCGCCTCGCTCGTGAATCCGCCTCCCGGAACGACAAACGCAAACGGCTTACTGCCGTCGCCCGGGATATATATAAGACCGGTATCCGCCTTATCCGGGCTGTCGGATATCTCCCCGTCGTCATAGAATGCGATGAATCGCACGCCGTCCTCTTCTTCCCGAGCCATCATGAAATTCACGCCGTCGACTACGTCATCGGTATTCCAGCCGGTAGTGGCGCACATCCAGAAATAACTCATCCACGGCACTGCGGATGAAGCCGATCCCTCCCGCCACGGGAGAAGATATTTACCGTATCCGTCGAACGCGGGATGTTCCATAGTCCACGATACCGACGATTTCCATGTCGCCCGTCTCCATCTGCCGTCCGCGTCCGTATAACGTCCGCCGAAACCGACGATCGCCGTCACGAAAAACGCCCCGACGAGAACGATGATCGCTCCCGCCGCACACAACACCGCGATCATCACCTTTTTCATGCTTTTCGTCATATGGGTATTGTAACACGGAGACATTCTGGCAGTAAAGAAATATATTTGGATTATACGGAAAATTTTTTCGCTGCCGAAGTGTCCGGAAAGCCGCACCCGTCGTCTTCGTTAATATATTCCGAAAGGGGTCACCTTGCGCATGAGAAGTATGCGCAGGAAATCATCTTATCACCGCGGCGTCGGACGGCATGCGCCAGTCGCCGCGCGGCGAGAGGGACACGCTGCCCACCTTCGCGCCGTCTGGCAGACAGTTACGCTTGAACGCGGAAGCGAAGAAACGGCGGAAGAACACGTCCAGCCACTTGTCTATCGTCTTTTCGTCGTACTCGCCGTCGAATGCCGCAAGGGCGAGGCGGCGTATCTTGCGGGCGGAAGAGCCCCAGCGTATCAGATGATAAAGAAAGAAGTCATGCAGCTCGTAAGGTCCGATGATCTCCTCGGTAGGCTGGACGACGGCGTCGCCGCCCGTGGGGAGAAGCTCGGGACTGACGGGAGTGTCGAGCACGTCGCGCAATACGTCGCCGAGAGCGGGCAGACGTTCGGCTTCGTACGCGACGAGACGGCGCACGAGCGTTTTGGGTATGGACGCGTTGACCGCGTAAGAACTCATATGGTCGCCGTTGTACGTGCACCAGCCGAGAGCGAGCTCGGAAAGGTCGCCCGTGCCCACGAGCACCGCGCCCTGCATGTTGGCTATATCGAAGAGCACCTGTGTGCGTTCGCGCGCCTGGGCGTTCTCGTAAGCCACATCGGTGGTCACGCCGTCGTGCCCGATATCGCGCAGGTGGAGTTTGACGCTCTCGCCGATATCCACGACGCGGAAATCCGTGCCGAGGAGTTTGCTCATCGCTTCGGCGTTACGGCGCGTCCTGCCCGTCGTGCCGAAGCACGGCATCGTGACGGCTATGACATTTTTGCGCGGCAGTCCCACGCTGTCGGCGGCGCGCACGGCGACGAGGAGCGCGAGAGTGCTGTCCAGCCCTCCGCTCACGCCCACGACGCATTTTTTGATATTGCAGTTGGACAAGCGCCCCGCGAGCCCCGCCGTCTGCAAACGGAGGATATCCTCCGCCCGCTTGTCCAGCTCGCCTTTAACGGCGGGTACGAATGGGTTTTTGTCCGGTCTCCGCGTAAGTTCGGTCTGTTTCGCGTTCAGCTCGAAAGTCACTTCCTCATAGCCCGCCCGTCTGCCGCAGGAGAAGCTCGTCATGCGGCGGCGGTCGTGCGCGAGGTGCTGCACGTCTATATCCGCGACTATGAACTCGTTGGCGAACAACGCGCCCTCGGCAAGCACTTTGCCGTTCTCGGCGATGAGGTTATGCCCGGCGTACACCGTGTCCGTCGTCGATTCGCCTTTGCCCGCGTCCGCGTACACATACGCCGCGCACAGCTTTGCCGACTGCATGGAAACGAGCGAGCGGCGGTAGTCCGCTTTGGCTATCGTCTCGTCGGACGCCGACGGATTGCATATCACGAGAGCTCCCGCGAGAGCGTGCTCCGTCGAAGGGCTGTCCGGCACCCAGAGGTCTTCGCATACCTCGGCTGCGAGAGTGAGCATGCCGCTCCTGTCTTTGAATATCAGCTTGGTTCCGAAGGGGCAGTTCAGCTTTTCGTCGAAATCGTTTTCGCCCGTAAAGGCGGTGAACATGCGAGCCTCGTAGAACTCCGAATAGTTGGGGACGTGCTTTTTGGGCACCACGCCGAGCACTCTTCCCCGCTGCACGACGAACGCCGCCGAATACAGCTTGCCGCGCATCATCGCGGGAGCGCCGAGAACGACGATGACGTCCTTGCCCTCGGTGAAGTCCGTGATACGGTCGAGCTGCTCTTCCGCGCCGCCGATAAGGCTGTCGAGAAGGAAGAGGTCGCCCGCCGTGTAACCCGTAAGGCACAGTTCGGGCAGCACGAGGACGCTCACGCCTTCCTTTTCCGCCCGATCGATAAGCGCGATGATCTTATCCGCGTTGCCGGCGCAATCACCCGGCTTTATGTGCGGCGTCGCCGCCGCTACCTTGAAAATACCGTCTTTCACTTTCTTGCTCCTTGCATTTCCACGGTCCCGCCGCGCACGGCGAACTCCGTTACCTCTCCTATTTTTTCGCGCACGTCCGCCGTAAGATGGGTGCACGTTATCACCGTCTGGTACGAGCGTATCTTTTCTATGAGTTTGGACTGGCGGCGTTCGTCCAGCTCGCTGAGCACATCGTCGAGCAGCAGCACGGGGTACTCGCCGCCCTCCCGCCCGAGAAGTTCCATCTCCGCGAGTTTGAGCGACAGAGCCGCGCTGCGCTGCTGCCCCTGCGAGCCGAACGAGCGCAGGTCTATACCGTCCGCCTTTATAGAAAGGTCGTCGCGCTGCGGACCGACGTGAGTGACCGCGAACTGCCTGTCGCGGGAGCGGCTCTTTTCGAGAGAGGCGAGCAGCCCTGTCTCTATCTCGCCGAGCTCGTCGCCGGGAGCGCCCTCGTACCCCACTTCCAGCTTTTCGCCGCCCGAGATATCCTTGTGCACTTCTTCCGCGAGGACCGCCAGCCGCTCGACGAATTTGCGCCTCGTGCGCGTCACCCGCGCGCCCTCGCGCGCGAGCTGCATGTCCCACACCGTGAGTTCGGCGTCCGTCGGGTCGCCTTTGAGCAGCTTGTTGCGCTGGGCGAGTATGCGGTTATACCGCGTGAGCGCGTAAAAGTACCCGCGCGAGAGCTGGCACAGCGCGATATCCGCGAACCGTCTCCGCTCGCCCGGTCCTTCTTTGACTATGCGCAGCTCGTCGGGCGTGAACAGCACGGTCTTGACCACGCCCATGAGCTCGCCCATGCGCGCGATCGGGAATCCGTTGACGAGCACCTGCTTGCTGCCGTCCAGACGCACGGTGACTTCGTCCGCGCCCGCCGCCGAACGCACGCGCACGTTCACGGTCGCGGCTTTCGTTCCCCAGCGTATGAGCTCCTGCCAGCGGGTGGTGCGGGCGGACCGTCCCACGCTCGCCAGGCGGATGCTCTCGAGCAGGTTGGTCTTGCCCTGAGCGTTATCCCCCATAAACAGGTTTACGCCCCTGCCCGGAAATATCTCGGCAGACGCGTAATTCCTGTAATCGGTTATTTTCAGCCGCTCTATTACCATTCCCGCCTCATGCCGTTTCGCTCGGCACGAATACGTAATCGCCGAAGTTACCGCCCAGATTGTCCAGCACTTCGCCTATGCTGCCCGACAGCTCCGCAAGCACGGAATCGAGATCGAGGTCGGGCACGATGTTTTCGAGTGCTTCGATCAGCCTGCCGCAGGTCAGCCCCTGCAACGGCGCCACCGAGCCGTTCTCGTGAACGCCGTTGAAGCGCACCACGCTCGCCGCGTCGCGAGTCTCTGCGTGCGGAGTTATATCCGTGCGCAGCGTGAGCGCTATCGCCTTTGGCAACATATCCGAGAAATAGCTGTCCGCGCCGTTCATAAGTCCCGCGACGGTCACGCTCGCCGTTATATCCGCATACGTCTTGCCGCCGCTCTCATTTATCGTCACCGAATGCACGGCGAAACCGTACTTCGCTATCTCTTCGCCGAACACGTCGCTCATGTCGCGTATCGCCGAACCGAGCATCTTATCCGTTATCTCGAAAACGGGAGGCTCCTGCGTTATCTCGCCCTGCTCCACTTTATTCCGTATCTGCTCGAGGAGCGCCTTCTGCTCTTCCGTGAGCGTGCCGGACTGCATGATCGCGATGATGTCCTCTGCCGTGTAATCCTCGGCACCCTCTATGCCGTAAGCGTCGAACACGCCGCGCTCGAGCAGACCCGAGTAGACGTTCACCGCGCCCGCGGGCACTTCCACCCCGGGATCGGCGGTGAATACTCCCGCCCCCGCGGCGTTCAGGCGGTTGAGGTCGCGTTCGAGATCTATATCCTCTACGGAAGCTATGCCGCAGGATTCCATCGCTCTGTCGAGAGCGGCTTTGTCGTTGACGTACACGTCCACGCGCTCGTTCGGGATGAGAGCGTCGAGCTCGTCCGTGCATATGATCGTCTGCATGAGAGCTATGATATCCGCGTCCGTCGCATTGCTGCCCAGCCTGTCCGAAAGTATCTTCGCGACCAGACCGTATGCGTCGACGGTGAATGAGTTTCCGCCGCCTTCGACGGGCTTGACGCTGCCGAGATCGATGATATCCGACAGGCAGAATTCCGTATCGGCATCGTCCGAACGGCAGACGTACCCGAGGATGCCCGAAGAATATTCGTTGATGAGTTCGAGGACGTCGCGTCCCGAGAACGCTTTAACGATGATGCAAAGACGGTCGAACTTGGATATGTGCTCGCCGTATTCGGCTTTGAGCTCGTCCGAAAGATAGCCCATCTTGCACTCTTCCTGCGCCATGCGGTTGATATTCACCTTTATACCGGCGTCGGCGTCAGACATATCCGCCGCCGCGGTGAAGTACAGCGTGGCGGGAAGGGACGCGGCGACCGAATCGGCGAGCGCGGAGAAGTTCAGCGTCATATCGCCCATATCCACCTTCATATCGGCAAGCACGTCGCGCACGGTCTTGCCGACGTCCAGCGACATCGTGAGCACCATATACACGTCGCCGTCCTCGGCACCGTAAGCCGTTTTGTCCGCTTCGGACATATCCGACCCCTTCGTTATCGTCACCTGGTCGAGCGATATGAGTTCGCTCACCTTTACGCCGTCGAGGGCCTCGGAAACGGCAGGCTCCTCTGCGATCTCCGAAAGATCGACCAACTCGTCTATCTTGCCCGAAGAGAGAAGATAGTCGTCCAGGAACGCCGCCATCTGACGGTCGGTCATGGGAGCGTCCGCTCCCGACCCTTCCGCAACGTTGTACGAAGCGAGCTTATCCGCGTCGAAATTCTCGCGTCTGAGTATGCCCGTAAGAACGGAGGCGAGATCGGTCTCCGTTTCTTCTTTATCCTCTTCCGCTCCGCCTTCCGTCACATCCGCGGACGCGGAAACGTGTGCCGAAGTCTGAGGCTCGTCGGAAGTCTGAGGTCCGTCGGAAGTCGCGGGGACAGCCGCGTCCACGACGTCGTCCACAAACCCTTTGTCTATCATGCCGTCTTTGAGATAGAGCGAGGCATTGAGCGAAGAGTAAAACGCGCCCGCGTCATTCTTGTCGTAAGGATTGGTTACTATATCCTCTCTTTTTGCGTCGCCGAGATCGTTGAAACAATCGATGACGTCGCTTATCGCAAAACCGAAAGTTTCTTTGAAAATATTCGAGCCGTAATTCACGGCAAATATCGATCCGCCCACGAGCGCACCGATGAATACCACGAACAGTATAACGCTTATGACAAAGCCCGCGCAATTGCGCCGTTTGAGCTTTACCTTAGGTCTTTCTTCGAGTGCCAAATCCCTCTCCTTCGCGGCAGACGCCGCTTTTATCATAAGTCACAGATATCAGCAAGTTCATTTTACTATTTTTCACCCGCGGTAGTCAAGATATTTTTTGTTTTTTCATGAGCTTTTAACCAAATACTAATGTTTGCGAGAAGCGCAAACCGCATAGGGCTTCGTTGGTATCACGCAAGATCCGCTCCGAAAACCGCGCCTTCTCATCCGAAATCATGCCTGGTTTTGCGCCTGACCGCAAGCGCACGTTTCGCGCGCAAGAAAACGGCTTGACGCGGAACGGACGGACATGATAAGATAAACGTATGGCGGAAGAAAAACAAGGGTATATCGGAGCGCTCAGCGGGAACGCGATCAAGCTGATCGCATGCTCGCTCATGCTCGCCGACCATATCGGCATGATCTTGCTGCCGGATGTCGTCGCGCTACGCATGATAGGACGGCTCGCCATGCCGCTGTTTTCGTTTATGTTCGCCGAGGGATGTTTTTATACGCGGCACAAGCTGCGGCATTTTCTGACGCTGCTTTGCATGGGCGTATGCACTTCCGCGGTGATGTCGGCGGCTGACGACGCGCCGTGCGGCGATATACTCATAAGTTTCGCGCTTGCCTGTCCCGTGATATACTCGATCGATATGCTCAAAAAATCGGTTTTCGCAAGGGACGGCAGAAACTCGGCGCTGCTGTCCGCAGCGCTTGCGCTTTCGCTTGCACTTGCCGTATACGTATGTCTGTTCTCTCCCGTTCGCGTCGATTACGGACTGTCGGGAGTGCTTCTGCCCGTCACCGTGAGGCTGCTCGACTTCCGTTCTTACGGTTTTACGGGAGCATTCTCCGAGCTGTACTGCCACGCGCTCGCCGTGGTATGTTTCGCGCTCGGGCTGATCGCGGTGTCCTTCGAATCGGGCGGGATACAGTTCTATTGCCTGTTATCCCTTCCCGTTCTCGCGCTGTATTCGGGCAGACGCGGCGACCTGCCGCTCAAATACTTTTTCTACATATTCTATCCCGCCCACCTCGCTCTGCTTTTTCTCATCCGCATTGCGATCTTTTAAGCCATACATCGGGCATACGAAAACGGCTTTTCCGAAAAGGAAAGCCGTTTTCGTTAGCCTATCTCACATATATCGGGCGCATATCGTCTACGGCGATACAGCTGAGAGCGCCGCCCTGCGGAACGCCCGTGTCGAGGTGTACTTTGATGTAGTCCGTTACATTCGTGCTGCGCGGGTCGGCTCCCGGGCGGAGATAGCGCAATATCTCGTCACGCCCCGTCAGGTACCGCACGGGGGTGTGACCGAAAAACACGCACTTGCCGCCCTTGGGCAGCACGTTCGGCTCTTTGAAACGGCGGTCGTAGACGAACTGCTCGCAGGTCACATCGCCGAGCGGAAAAAGTTTCCCGTCGGGAGCGAGCGGCACGCCGGCGTGTACGCATATAAAGTCGTCCGTTTCCGCATAAAACGGCAGGTTGTCTATGTCGTCGGCGACGTCCCAATCGAGCAGATCGCCGTCGGGAAAATACGCCCGCAGTTTGGTAAGGACATAGTCGTAATCTTCCGTCTCTCGCATGAGCGCGCGGTAGTACTTCATAAAGTCGTACTCGTGATTGCCCGCGATACACGTGACGTTCGGCACGGAAAAGAGCAGTTTCGCGAGGCGCACGCTCTCCGGCCCCTTGTCTATGACGTCGCCGACGACGAACAGCCTGTCTCCCCCGCCGAACTTTATCTTATCGAGCAATCGGCAGAACTGCCCGTAATATCCGTGTATGTCCGAAATGCAATAGGTCATATGTGTATTATACCATACCTCTCGGGCGAAATCAAGACGCGGCGGCAAAAAACACACGGGCGGGAGAACAAGCTCTCCCGCCCGCGACGTTATATGCGCGAACGCATTTTATATCTTTTCGGTGCCCTTATACTTTTCGGGGTTCTTTTTGCTGTCCCTTACGCGAAGGACGATCCATACCGCACCCGCGACTATGAGCAGACCTATCACGATATCCCCGATAAGCAGCCCGACAGCCCACGGCGACATCGCGTAAGTTATGATCGCGCCGGGAGCCGCTCCCTGCATGGCGTTGGAATTGACGACGGTGAAGCTGACGTTCTTTATCGCATTCCTAAGCGCCCACTGCCCGGTAGCGGACTGCGTATCGCTCACAGAGAACTTACTGAGGTAAGTCATCGTCATGAGCACGTCGCAGCCGGCGCGCACGAGCTTATCGCACTCGTTCTCGTAAGGAACGTGCATATCCGTGATCATAAAGCCCTGGAATCCCCACTCGCCGCGGATGATGCCGTTAAGGAGCGCATACGAATAACCGGTGTACTCGCCGCCCGGAGAAGCGTCTCCCACCATGATCGCGTCTGCGGCGCGCATGGTCTTGGTCGCGATATTGCCTTCATCGTCGGCGATATACTTTATCGTCTTACGGGCATTCTTGACCATCATTTCGCCGGGTTTGAGGTATATCTCTCTTATCGCCTGCTCGGTAGCCCATACCGTTATGTCGAAAGACCTGTCGGGCTGGCGCTGCGCCTCCTGGTCGTTGAGAGCGAAATGCTTGAACGCGCAGTACACGCCGCAGTCGCCCGCGCCGGATACGACCGCAGTACCCATTATGCCGGTAACTATCGGGTCTTCGGAGAAGTACTCGAAGTTACGTCCCGCAAACGGCGAACGGTGCATGTTCACGCCGGGAGCGTACCAGCCGTTGGTTCCGTTTGTGAGCGCTTCCTGCCCTACCGAATAACCGTATTCGTACGCGAGATCGCGATCCCACGTCTGCGCGAGCACGACTTCGGAAGGATATGCGCACACGTTGCCCAGCCAGCTGCTGCCGTCGTTGCTCGACTGAGTAAGTCCCTGAGGACCGTCTCTGTCCACGGTGAGCGGTTTGCCTATCGTCGTTACCTCGCCGGTGGTATAGCCGCCCATGAACAATGCCAGCTTGAGTTCGTCGGTATCGGTGTAATCGAGCTGATCGAGAAGGATATCCCAGTTGTCGTCGTAGTAATCGAGTCCGCGCATATCGGCGAGCGTAAGTTTGTTATCCGCGCCGGAAACGGGCTTATCCGCCTTGTATGCGAGACTGCCGCTCACGTTGCCGAGAACTTCGTCCGTCTCGTAATCGAATGCGCCCGCATTCCATTCCATCCATTCGACGACCTCTTCGGAAGCCATCCTGTCGGCGTCCGTCGCTCCGGTAGGCTGAGTCGCCTCCCAATTGCTGCGCGAAAGTATAGTCGCTTCGGATATCGAATCGTCCGTCATATAGGCATTGGACTTTTCGTACTTGTTCGTAGCCGCCGTGAACTCGGCGTCCGGACCCGCGGCGGGATAGCCGAGAGGCTCGCCTTTTGCGTCCAGCGCGGACTGCGCCGCGATCTCGGAAGGACGGATGTTATCGTTATCGTACCAAACGGTCTCGCTAATCTCGAACTCGTCGCTGTCTATCACGGTATGAGAATCGCTACGGATCGACACGCCGTACTTGCCGCCCTCGAGGACGTAAGCGCCCGTCGTACCGTCTCCGTTTTTACGCGTGAAGCAATAGGACGCCATTTCGTCGAGAGCGAGTTCGATGGTGACGGTCTCTTTGCCGCCGTCGGCTTTGAGGACTCCCGTTTTCGCATATTCGCCGAGAACGACGGACGGTTTTTCTATCATGTTGGTCACGTCGAAGTCGGTATACGGTGCGCTGTAATAGAGCTGCACGGTGTCGCGCCCGTCCTTATCGCCGGTATTTACGACTTCCACGGTAACGGTGAGCCTGTTATCCGCCTCGGAAACGTCCATATCCGTTATCTCCTGCGTGAACGTCGTGTAAGACAGTCCGAAGCCGAACGGATATACCACGCCGTTTTCGCGGTTGTAGTACGGATCCGTCACGCCGTCGGGCAGATCGTCGGACGTAAAGTATCCGAGCGAAGCCGCCGTCTCGTAATAGCGGTACCCCATGTACACGCCTTCCTCGTACTCGCGGAAAGGTATGTTGTAGTTCACGGTGACTCCGTCGGGCGTCTGATAAGTGTGGATGGCGTTCGTGTAGTTCATGATGCCGTCGGATACGTTGTTCGTTATGGATTTATCGAAATTGACGTAGACGGGATCTTTCGTGAAATCCGCCGCCCATGTATCCACCAGCCTGCCCGAAGGGTTCACGTCGCCGACGAGGATACGCCCCAGCGAACCGAAACCGCTGCATCCGGGACCGCCGATCTCGAGTATCGCGCCTATCTTTTCGTCGTCTTCGAGCTCGGGCACCTGCATCGCGTTGGAAGTATCGAGTATGACTATGACTTCGGAGCAGTTCTTCTTCGCCAGCTCGAGGAGCGCCCTTTCACGCGCAGTGAGAGCCAGCTCGTGGACGGTGCCGTCGTCGTATTCCGTCGCGCACAGGTCGCCGCCTTCGCCGCCCACTCTGCCGATATACACGAGACCCACGGTGTCTTTCATGGTATTCGCCACGCCCTCGTATACCGCTTCGGGATATTCGGGAACGGACGTGCGTGCGCCGCTGTAGTTATCCGAGCCGCCGTCCGCACCGTTCACGGGATTTGCGGCTTCGAGCTCGTCTTCCGCTTCTTTCATTGCCGTGGCTACGGCGTTGTTGATGTCACCGAACACGGCAGCCACTCCCTCTTCGGGCGTTACGACGTAATCCTCGGTGGAGTTGACGTTGCCCGAACCCGATCCGCCGTAAATGGGATCGAGGTATCTGTAACCCATGGGGGTCACGCGCGTCGTCTTTGCCAGAGGCAGACATCCGTCGTTTTTGAGCAGCACTATGCCGTTGTCGGATATCTTTGCCGCCACTTTCGCCGCCGCGTCGCGGGCTTCGGGGCTCGTCTCGTACTTCTGCTCGTAATAATCGGTGTCCCAGTCCTCCGCGCCTTCTACGTTGGTCACCGATCTCGCGCCGCGCCCGAGATAAGCGTCCATCGTCTGCGAAAAATAGTTCATGACGATAGTCACCGTGAGCATGACCGCGAGAAGCAGCGCCATCGCTATGGCGATTATCGTGATGAACCGTCGGTTGCTCATCTTCTTTTTTCCTTCTGCCATTGCTATCATTTCTCCTTTTTCGTTATTCGGCGAGGTATGGCTTTCCCCGCCGTCGCCCGAATGATAGCATTTATCCCCGGAAATTGAAAGAGGTCTTTCTCCGTATGACTTATTTCGTTCCCCGTTCGACTTCGGCAGCGGCAAAAATATGCCGAGACAGAACATCCCGTCTTCTACGAAGGCGTTCAGGCTGCCTCCGTACTTCTGCGCGATCAGCCGCATGCTGCGCATGCCGTAGCCGTGTTCCGCGCCGCTCTTATCCGTGACGGGGAGCCCGTCCTCTCCGAACCGCACTTCGCCGCAGCTGTTTTCCACGTCTATCGCAAGCATCCCGGCGGCTTTTCTCACCCGCATGTGCACGACGCGCTTATCCTTGTCCGGCTCCGCGACCAACGCCTCGAACGCGTTGCGCAGAGCATTGCCGAAAAGCGAGTATATATCCGATTCGCTCATGAACGACAGCGCCTCGCCGTCCACCATCGCGGAGAGCCGTATGCCGTATTTTGCCATATATATGCTGTTTTCCGCGATGAGCAGGTCGAGCGCGGGATTGCCCGTTTTTACGGACGTATCGTATATGTTCACCGCCGCTTCCAGACCTTTGAGGTATTCGCCGCTCACCCTGCCGCCGTCCGCGCCCAACCGACGTATCTGGTGTTTAAGGTCGTGACACTTTATATTGATCTGTTCTATATTCTCGCGGCTGAGTTCGTAATTCTTCTTATCCTGCCGCCACAGTTCTTCCACCGTTTCAAGCTCGCTTTCAGCCAGCCGCTTGCCGAGCACGGAATACAGCATCCCGAGCGCGAACGAACACGACATGACGCTGTAAACGTAAACTACCGCGGTGCTTACGATATCCGCCTCTTCTCCCGCATTCGCCGTCACGAACGCATTGAGAACGACGTCTACCGCGAGTATGCCCGCAAAACAGAAAAGCAACGGCACGTTCACGATCAGTTTCTCCTGCTCGCGCAGTTTGTGCTCGACGAACGCCCATACGAACCAATAGGCAAAGCCGTAGACCCCGAGATATACCGGGACCGCAAGCGCGCTGAAATCGTTCACATCCCCGGACGCGGAGCCGTAAATGTTGAAATTGCCTATATCGAATACGTTTATAAGGAAATTGTAAGTGGAATACGCTATGTGCTGCGTCGTGTAAGCTATCACGCAGCAAAACACGAGCGTAACGAATTTTTCGTTGTAACAGCATTTGAGAGCAAGCACCGTCAGCGCAAACAGCGTAAGGAACATCACCGAATTGAACAAAGCGTTGAATACGGCGTTCCCGAACGCCACCGGGTACAAAAAAGCCGCGGCAAAAACGACCGCGGCGGAAAGGACCGCGCGCAGCGCGAAATGCCGCCGCCGCGCGAGCGTATAAGTAGCGAGAGCCTCCGCTATGAGAAGCTCCGCCGTAAATACCAGCTTATACCAGAACAGCGGCGAAGAGAACTCGAACATATCCTATCTCCTCCTGCCGAGGTAACGCATGAGAGCCTCCATGAACTCCTTGCGCCTGATGTGGGATATTTTAAGACGTTCGCTGCCGACGATCACATCCTCTTTTTCCACACCGTCTACGAATTTGAGGTTCACGAGATAGCAGTTCTTCGGCTTTGCGAAAGAATCCGCGGGCACCTGCTCCTCTATATCCGCAAGACTTCCCCATGTTTCTATATCCCCGAATTCCGTATGCACCGTAAGTTTGTGACGATATATCTCGACATACTTTATGCGCGACGACGGTATCCGTTTGAGCACGCCGCCGCCGGATACCGTCACGTCCCTGTTCTCGCCCGCTTCCACCGCCCGCCTGACCTTGTTCATGAGACGCTCGAAATCGAACCACGTTACCGGCTTGACCATAAAGTCCAGCGCGTTCACCGAATACCCCGCAACGGCATACTGCCGCATATTGGTCACGAATACCAATATCACATACGGATCGAGCTCGCGCAACTTGCCCGCGGCGGTCATACCGTCCATGAGCGGCATTTCTATATCCAGCAGCACGAGATCGTAATCGGGGCGGTAATCGGTGAGAAAATTCACCGCGTCGCCGTAAGCGCTTATCGTGATGTCTTCGCCGTGCTGCCGCCCGTACCTTTCGAAAAGCGCTTTCAGCTCGCGCACTTCTCCTTCGTCGTCTTCCACTATCGCTACGCGCATCGTATTTTCTCCCTTTGCTTTGTATACAAAATCATTATAGCACGATCGACGGCAAATAATCAACACTCATCGCACGGAATTACCGAAATAACGCACGCTATTACGCGGGCGATCCGGCGTGACGATGCGACATGAAGACCGCCCGCTGCGGATATCATTCCGTAACGGGCGTGAGCATCGGTTTGTTTTTATTGAGGACGATCGGTCGTCCGTGACCGGGATAGACGACCGAGACGCGGTCGTCAGCGAGGATACGGCGGTATGAGTAACCCGCTTCGTCCCCGTCGCAATAGAACTTGGAGCGGCAGGGGGCGAAGATGTTGTATACCGCGTCGCCCGCGATGAGGCAGCCGTCGTAAAGCACTCCTATAGACCCCGGAGTGTGCCCCGGGAGCATGACCGCCTCGCCCGCTCCGCCGTAAGCGGCGAAGTCCAATCCTCCGCTCGGGTCTATCGTCGGCGAAAAGGGCGTCACTTTGCGGCGGGGGTGCCTGCCGCGCATACGCAGCATTATGCGCCCCGAAAGCGTGTCCGCCCGCATACGGAAGCAGCCGGGATCGGTCATGAGCGGGATATCCGCGGGGTGCATTGCTATGGGCACGCCAAGAGAAGAGGAGAGCTTTGCCGCGCCGCCCGCATGATCGTAGTGGCAGTGCGTGATGACTATCACGCGCACGCCCAGCTCTTCCGCTCGGGCGCGGAGACGTTCGGAGTACTTCTCCGTCGCGGTATCGACGAGCGTGCATGCTCCCGGAACGCCTACTATATAGCAGTTCACGCCGCCGCACGCTATACGCTCTACCATCGTTTATCTGCCCGCCGCGGCTTCTATCTCTTTTATCTTCGCCGTAAGAGCCGCAATGCGTTCGGCGAATCTCACCGTCTTTTCGCGTTCGCCGTCTACCAGCGCTTTGGGCGCTTTTGCGACGAAATTCGCGTTGGCGAGTTTGGCGTTGGCGCGCTCCAGCTCGCCTTTTGCGCGTTCCAGCTCGCCGCCGAGGCGTTCAAGCTCCTTATCGTAATCCATGAGCTCGCCCATCGGGATGTATATCTCGCCGAGCGAAGTGACGAGCGCGGTGCAGCCGTCAGGCTTGCTTTCCGTTTCGATGACGCTCGTGCCCGACGCGAGCTTGACAAGGTACTCGCTCGCCTTTCCGATTATGCCCTTCGCTTCGGGCGACGTGTGCACGTACAGCTCGGTGCGCACCGAGGGCTTGACCCCCGTTTCCGCGCGCAGCGCGCGCACGGCGCGTATCGCGTCCATGACCGTCTCCATGGCGCGGGCGTCCTTGTTGTAGCTTTTCAGCGCCTTGGCGTCGGGGTACGCGGATATCATGATGTCCTCGGCGTCCCTCGCCTCTTCGGGAAGGTTGAGGTATATCTCGTCCGTGATGAACGGGATGACGGGGTGCGCGAGTTTGAGTATATCGCGCAGCACGCGCACGAGAACGGACAGCGTGTACTGTTTTTTCTTATCGTCCGACGAATACAGCGACACTTTGGAAAGTTCGATGTACCAGTCGCAGAACTCGCTCCATATAAAGTCGTACAGTTTGTTGGCTGCGAGACCCACTTCGTAACGCTCCATGTAACGCGTCACTTCGGCTATCGTCTTGTTCAGCCGCGTGATTATCCACTTGTCGGCGAGAGTGAGTTTCACCTCTTCTATCGGCAGGATCTTCGTCTCCCCGACGTTCATGAGCACGAAACGCGCGGCGTTCCATATCTTGTTCATGAAGTTGCGGAAGCTCTCCTGCTTTTTATCCGAATACTTGATATCGCCGCCCGCGGACACGCCGCTGATGAGCGAAATGCGCAGTACGTCGGCGCCCGCTTCGTCGATGATCTCCAGCGGATCGATGCCGTTGCCGAGAGATTTGGAGAGCTTGCGCCCCTGCGCGTCGCGCACGAGACCGTGGATGAGCACATCCGAGAACGGCTTTTCGCCCATGAATTCCAGCCCCGAATATATCATCCTCGCCACCCAGAAGGTGATGATGTCGTAAGCCGTCACGAGCACGTCCGTCGGATAGAAGTATTCGAGATCGGGCGTCTTTTCCGGCCAGCCCAGCGTGGAGAACGGCCAAAGCGCGCTGGAGAACCAGGTGTCGAGCACGTCCTCGTCCTGACGCACGGGCGCGCCGCACTTGGGACAGACTCTAAGATCCTCGCGACTGACGAACTCTCCGCCGCACGCGTCGCAGTAGAACACGGGTATGCGGTGTCCCCACCAGAGCTGACGGGATATGCACCAGTCGCGGATGTTCTCCATCCAATAGAGATAATTCTTCTCGAAACGCCTGGGGATATAGCGCACCCCTCTGCTCTTTACTATATCTATAGCCGGCTGCGCGAGCTCCTTCATCTTCACGAACCACTGTTTGGAGACGATGGGCTCTATCGCGGAATGGCACCTGTGGCAGTGCCCCACGTTATGTACGTGCGGCTCTATCTTCACGAGCAGTCCGAGCGCCTCGAGGTCGGCGACCATCGCGCGGCGGGCGTCGTATCTGTCCATGCCCGCGTACTTGCCCGCTTTGTCGTTCATGTGACCGGTGTCGTCCATCACGCGCATGACTTCCAGCCCGTGGCGCAGACCCACTTCGAAATCGTTGGGGTCGTGCGCGGGTGTGATCTTCACAGCGCCCGTACCGAAGGACTTGTCCACGTACTCGTCCGCGATGACGGGTATCTGCCTGTCGGTGAGCGGCAGAGAAAGCGTCTTGCCTATGAGAGAAGCGTAACGCTTGTCCTTGGGGTTGACCGCAACCGCCATATCGCCGAGAAGGGTCTCGGGGCGCGTGGTGGCGACGACTATGCCCTCGCCGCCGTCCGCCGCCGGGTAACGTATGTACCACAGGCTTCCCTCTTCGGTCTCGTATTCCACTTCCGCGTCGGATATAGCCGTTTTGCAGTGAGGGCAGAGATTGACTATGCGCGCGCCGTGGTATATCCAGCCCTTTTCGTAATAGCGCACGAACGTCTCTTTGACTGCGCGGGAGAGTTTTTCGTCCATCGTGAACGCAAGACGATCCCAATCGCAGGATGCGCCGAGACGACCGAGCTGCTCGACGATGCGCCCGCCGTACTTATCCTTCCACTCGAAAGCGCGGCGCAGGAACTCTTCGCGACCCACCTGCTCTTTGGTGAGACCTTCCTCCGCCATCTTGTCCACGATCTTCACTTCGGTGGCTATCGACGCGTGATCGGTGCCCGGGAGCCACAGCGTTTCGTAACCGCGCATGCGCTTGTAACGCACTATGGAGTCCTGCACGGTCATCGTAAGAGCATGCCCGATATGCAGCTGTCCCGTGATGTTGGGCGGCGGCATCATTATGGTGAACGGCGTCTTATCCTTATTAACATACGCCGCGAAATATTTCTTTTCCTTCCACTTGTCGTAGAGCTTCGTCTCGAATTCTTTGGGGTCGAAAGTCTTGTTCATAATATATGATTATACCACCGAAACCGCGCGAATGCAAGTATTTGACGCGCCCGCCGCAATAAAAAAGCGGAGGGCGCGTTTTTGCGCTCTCCGCTCATCATATCCTTACACTTTGACCATACCCGGTGCCGACCTCGGGTAGTGCACTGCAAATGAGCGCGCTTTCCGGCTGTTTCCCTTGCGCGCCACGCCTGCCGTAAACCGCTCACGTTATGCGGTGACGCGGTAACATACGGTCTTTCCTTCGATCACGGCGTACACGAGAAGACCCGTGCGCTCCGCGCCGTCATCGCCTTCCCACGAGAACGTATAGGGATCGAACGCCTGCTCGGAGCCCGCCACGAGGGTCTTCACGCCCGAGCCGTCCGCGCATGCGCCCATGAGCGAGTACTCGCCGTCTTTTAAGACGGTGAACGTGCCGTCGCCTCCAAAGTCTGCGGAATACACCGTGCCCGCGGTAAAGCCGCTCATCTCGCTCGTGCGCGCATTGTACGTCATATAGCCGTCTTCGCCGTCGCGCTCCGTTTGGATGAGAGCAACGTCGCCGTAGAAGCGGAATCCGTCCGTCATGTCAAAGCCGTCGGCGTTTATGCTCTCCATCGTGCGCATATCGTAAACGTATATCGAATCGGCGCCCTTATACTTGGCAAAGAAACGCGTGCCGCACAGCTCGACGCCCGCGGCGAGAGTTTTGCCCTTCCCGTCGCAGATACGGTCGTTTGCGGGGTCGTAGAATTTGCCGTCATCGACGGGGACCAGCGAGTAAGCCCCATCGCCGAACATTTCCGTAAGATCCGTCCCTATCCCGAGCGAGTTGCTCATTTCCGCAACGACGGGAGAAGAGAGATATCCGTCCTCTATGAAGTATACCGCCGCCAGATTGTCGCACGAGTACGTTTCGGAAAACCCGTCGCTCGTATAAGTATTCAGTACGCCCTCTATAATGAAATCGGTATCGTACTCTTTGAGCTTGCCGCCCGAGATGTCGACGACATAAGTGCGCAATGCGCAGAACGAGCCTTCCGTAATGAAATCGTGATCCGCCGAAGACGGTACCTCGATCATATATTGCAGCAGGATATCCCCGTTACCGAGGTACTCAATCATTTGACCCGCTGCGCCCGAGGTAGGAACTGCCGCGGATATATCGACCGAATGCTCGAGTACGAACGTATCGCGGTCGTATACGTCCACGGTATACGACGACTGCGGAATGACGATATAGTCCTCCGTAACATATCCGTCGCCGCCCGACGAAGATGCGATGGCTTTGAGCCCTTCTTTGACGTCCGTCACTCCGCCGCCGACGACGTCTATATATTTATAAGCTCCGCCGCCGATATCCGCGCGGACTATTTTTCCGTTCACTACCGTTTGTATGTCCGAAGCGCTCTTCGCGTCGCAGATATAGCCGCGGACGCCGTATAATGACAAGCCGCCGTCCGCGTTCGTGCGGGTGTACAAGCCGAACTCGTCGTTATACACTATCTCGCCGTCGCCGAACGGAACGACGAGCGAATCGGAAGCGAACGAGTAAAGCGCGTATTTTATCTCATCGCCTTCCGTCTTTTTCATTATAGCAGTCGAATCCTGCGCGGCGGCAAGTTCGCTGCCTGCGAGCACGGACGACTGCTTGGCGTTGACGTAATATTCGTACGCGGGTTCGGCAAAAACGCCCGTCGCTCCTCCGCACGCGGTCATCGCGCACACAGCGGCGGCAAGAATGAGCGCAAGAGCCGCGGCGCATACCGCCCCGAAGATCTTCCTTTTCGTTTTCATATCCGCCTCCTTACACCTCGGTCACTGCATATACCGCCGTGCCGGAGGTAACGATAAGACCCGCGAACCCGCCGTTTTCGTCGGTATACGATCCGTTTATCGAGATCGCGTCGTCGGACGTTACGAGCGTATTTATGCCGCCGCCTTCGCCTATCGAGCAAAGCATGTATTTCCCGTCGGAGCCGGTCGCGGTAAATACGCCGTACGCGTTCATATACGTTCCGCCGAAAGTATCGACGCTCATCGAAGAACCGCCGACCACGCGGACGTTGCAGGTACCCGACGAAGACTCCTCGACAACGACGAGTCTATCGCCGAACACGTAGAAGTCGGGCATGCCGTTCTCCGCAACGTCGCGGGCGTACACCTCTTCGAGGTCCGAGTCGTACACTTTGATCGTGTTGCCGAACGCCTTACCGAAATACCCGTCACCCAGCGGCTCTATATCGCTCGCAAGAAGTTTTCCGCTGCCGTCGTAAAGGTCGTAGCCTATAACGATCTTATCGCCGCCGAGGTAATAAATAACGCTACTGTCGGGCACGTTCACGCCCGCAAACTCGGAGAAGTCGTAATCTACACCGAGACCGTTGCCGAGCGCTACGAGCGTTTTGCTGCCGGGCGAGAGCGTATCTTCGTCTATAAGCGTGACCGAAGCGATATTGTCGCAATCCCACAATTTATCGAACGAACTGCTCGACGCGGAATTTCGCACATTTATTATGACAAAACTTACGTCCTTATTCTTATGTTTGCCGCTGCCTGCGTCTATGATATGCGTTACGATATCGTAAGCGGCGCCGTATTCATACTTATCAATGTTTTCGGAATCCGCGGGAACTTCGACCGTCGCCTGCGCCGCGATATCGCCGTTCGACAGAACGAACGTTTTGAGATCGTCGCACTCCAACGGCATTCCGCACGCCGCGTCCGTCGTACGTATGTATTCGAACGTATCCGCGTCGTAATAGTCGTACACGTTTGACTCGCTGCTTTCCGCGATCAGGTATTTATCCGTTTCGTACTCGGCGCCGGTCGCGATATATTTCGCAAGCGGATTTTCCGCCTTCTCGAAAGCGCCCGTTTCTCTGTCGACGAAATACGTATCGCTGCCTATATCCGCGCGGGTATGCGTGCGGGAAACGTAAACGATGTCGGGCATTTCGTCACTCCCGCCTATGCGCTGAGTTGCGGTATACGCTTCGTAAGTCACGGTGCCGTCCGTTCCTTCCGTCGCACGGACGAACACACCGTTTTCGCTATCGATCTCGTCGGACGACGGCGAAACCACGAACTTGCCTGCAAAAAAGTCGTACAGACCGTATTCATCCTCCTCCGTACCCGCACCTTCTTTGACCACTATGCGAGTCCTTCCCGAACCGCTGCGCACGGTATAGCCGTCGAGCGCGGTCAGTTTTCCCGCACGCGTAAGGTAAACGGCTTTCTCGGGCTCGACAAAATACCCCTTCGCGCCGCAAGCCGTAAATACCGCCGCGGATAAGACCGCAGCCGCGCACAGCACGATCGCCGCGATGACGAACACCGCTCTCTTAGTTTTGTTCATTACTTCATCCTCCTATAAAATATTCGCCCGAGCTGTCCGAACGTCGGACTACCCGATCGATATTATCATTATATCATGCGCCCGTTCGGCTGTCACGCGTTATAATAATACGGTATTGTGTTATTTTTATCACTTTTTCGATACCGAAACATCACACTGCATGAACGCGGACGGCGCTCTGCGCATAGAATGCGGTATACGGACATTTCCCAAGGAGACGAAACGGAATGAAAAAGACTATCGCCGCGATTTTCGCGGCAACGGCGCTGGCTATAGCCGCGCTCGCGGGTGCGAGCGGCTGCGGCGACGGAAAGACGCGCATAGACCTTTGCGAAGTGACGCACTCGGTGTTCTACGCGCCGCTGTACGTTGCGCTGAACAACGGGTACTTCGAGGAGCGCGGGCTGGAAGTGACTCTCACCAACGCGGGCGGCACGGATAAAGTGACGGCGGCGCTCGTGAGCGGCAGCGCGGACATCGGACTGATGGGTCCCGAAGGCGTGATATACGCGTCCGAGATGAAGAACGCTCCCGTGGTGTTCGGGCAGCTCACGAAACGCGACGGATCCTTCCTCGTATCCAAGGTCGACGAGGCGGACACCTTCGAGTGGAGCGATCTCGAAGGCAAACATGTGCTCGCGGGGCGCGTGGGCGGAGTGCCCGCGATGACGATGCAATACATCATGAACGGTTACGGATTGTACGACGGGGTGAACTGCACGATAAACACGGAGGTAGCGTTCAACATGATGGGCAGCGTGTTCGAAGCGGACGACAGCGTGGATTACACGACGCTGTTCGAGCCGACAGCTTCCGAATTCGAGGAGACGGGGCGCGGATACATCGTCGCCAGCGTGGGCGAAGAGAGCGGCGAAGTGCCTTATACGGCGTTCTGCGCGCTCGGCAGCTATCTCGAAGAGGAACGAGATACCGCGAAAGCCTTTCTTTCCGCAGTGCGCGAAGGGTACGAGTTCATGTGCGAGTCCACGCCCGCGGAAGTGGCGAAGTCCCTCGCGCCTTCCTTCGACGGAACGAGCGAAGAATCTCTCGCCACGGCTGTGGAGAGCTACCTCGCCATAGACGCATGGTGCTCCACGCCCGTCATGACCGAGGAGTCGCTCGACCGCCTGCAGGACATCATGAAAAACGCCGGCGAGCTGAACGAAGAGGTGTCGTTTGCCGACATCGTCGACAATTCGATAGCCGAGGAGATCGCAAAGGGATGAACGAAATGCTGACGCTGGACGGAGTCGCTCTGTCCTACCATACCGCGGAGGGCGAGACGGAGGCGCTTAAAAACGTCTCCTTCTCCGCCCGCAGGGGCGAATTCCTGTCCATCGTCGGCCCGTCGGGCTGCGGCAAGACGACCATACTCTCCGTCGTCGCTGGACTGCTCAAACCGACCGCCGGCACGGTGCTGCTCGACGGCAGACCGGTGGGCGTGCCGAACGGAGAAGCGGGATACATGCTGCAGCGCGACACGCTGTTCGAGTGGCTCACGGTCTCCGCGAATACCCTGCTCGGGCTCAAAGTGCAGAAGAAGCTGACGGAAGAGACGCGCGCCTACGCGATGTCGCTCATAGACAAATACGGGCTCGGGGAATTTGCGGATTCGTACCCCACGCGGCTGTCGGGCGGGATGAGGCAGAGGGCGGCGCTCGTGCGCACGCTCGCCTTTCGCCCCAAACTGCTGCTGCTCGACGAACCGTTCGGCGCGCTGGACTTCCAGACGCGCTCGGACGTAGCCGAGGACGTGCGCGCGATCATCGCCGAAGAGGGCGTGACCACGCTGCTCGTCACCCACGACATACCCGAAGCGGTGTGCATGGGCGACCGCGTGATCGTGCTTTCTCCCCGCCCCGCCGAGGTGCGGGCGGCGGTGACCGTGGATATACCCGGCAGCCCCGCAAGACGGCGGGCGGCGACGCGCACGAACGAACTTTGCGAGGAGATCTGGAGGCTGCTGCGCGAAAGATAAAAGGAGTACGCTCATGACGAAAGACGACAGGCAGGAAAAGCAAAAGAAAAAAGCGCGCGGGCAGCCGCTCTCCCCGCACGAAAAATACCTTCTCGGAGTGAAGCGCGGCAAGGCGCTCGTGCGGCTTTGGCAGCTGCTCGTGCTCGTAGCTCTCATAGGGCTGTGGGAACTGCTGACGGCGGTCGGCGTCATGGACGCGTTCTTCATGAGCTCTCCTTCGCGCATAGTGCGGACATTCGCGGAGCTCATGACGGACGGGTTCATGTACCACATAGGCGTGACGCTCCTCGAATGCGTCATCGGCTTTACCGTATCCATGGCAGTCGGGTGCGTGATAGCCGTGCTGCTGTGGCTGTCGCCGCTCGCGCGCAGGATATCCGAACCCTACCTCGTAGTGCTCAACGCCCTGCCCAAGATCGCGCTCGGACCGCTGCTCATAATATGGGTGGGGTCGGGCTCGAAGGCTATCGTGCTCATGGCGGTGCTGATCTGCGTGATCGTAACAATCATCTCGGTCCTCGAAGGATTACGCTCCACCGCCCCGGATAAACTGCTGCTGCTCCGTTCCATGGGCGCGAGCAGGCTGCAGATGCTGCGGTACGCCGTGCTGCCTTCCGCCCTGCCCACGCTGCTCTCCGTGCTCAAGATAAACGTGGGGCTCAGCTGGGTGGGCACGATCATGGGCGAATACCTCGTTTCGGGCGCGGGGCTGGGCTACCTCATCGTATACGGCGGGCAGGTGTTCGATACCGACCTCGTCATGACCGCGACGGTGACTCTGTGCGTGCTCGCCGCGCTGATGTACGGCGCGGTCGCGCTTGCGGAAAAACTGCTTGCTGGAAGGCGCAAGAAACGCCGCGCAGCGGATAAGGTAAACGCATCCGAGCGCCCCGATAACGGGATATGACTTATTCACGATATCTCCGAAGCCGAATACGGAGATCAGACTGCCGAAGAAAGCGGCGGCGAGCATGTACTCGCTGCCCTTTCCCTTTTTCTCGCCCGCGCCGCGGACGGTGACGAGCGCGCCTATCATCGTGGTGAATATGGAGCAGAGCAGGCACACCGCGTACAGCGCGTAGCCGACGCGGGTGCGCGAAGCGAGCACGAGCAGGGGCATATCCGCCTCGGGCGCGAAAGGCAGCGCTCCGCAGATGAGCGCGAGCAGCGCGGTTATCACGGCGGCGCTTATACCGCTCGCCGCGAGCACTTCCCTTCGCGTCATGCCCCGCCGCGTCACGAGCACGCCCGCCCCGAGCAGCAGGTTCATGGACACATAAGCGAACGCCGCGGGCAGCTCGGGCAGAGAGGGCGCTGCGGTAAGATCGATTCCCGCGCTCACGCACACCGCAGCCAGCGTCGCCGCTATGCACGGCACCATCGCGATGTTCGCTTTGTCCAGCCCTCTCGCACCGCCGCGCACGACGAATATCCCGACAAGACAGAGCATGACGCCGTAAGGCAGCTCGACGCCCGTCATGTCGTACAGCGCGCCGTCCGTCCCCGCCATCATCGCCGAAAGCACTATCACCGCGTTGACGGTCATCGCGCAGTCCGCGACGGGAGCCGCTCTGCCGAACAGCGTTTTATTCACCTCGGGCAGCGTGCCTTTCGTCCTCGCGCCCACGCCGAGCAGCACCGCCGTGAGCGCGAACATCAGCGCTCCGCAGGCAAGCGGCACGACGAAAGAGGGGCTGCCTCCGAAATACGCCGCGACTTCCCTGCCGCTCGCATACCCCGCGCCTATCATCGTCCCCACGCTCACCGTCACCGCCGCAAGTACCTTTTTCATGGTAACATTATATTATCGTTCGCCGCCGTTATTGACGGCACGGCTCAAAACTCGTAAAAAAACAATACCCGCGGCAAAGAGAGCTGCGGGCAAGACGCATTGGCGGCGGCTGAACGGTACGCTCGGTAAAAGCAGCCGCGATAAGATAGACCGCGCCGCCCCGCCGAATATGAAAGCGGCGGAGAAAGAGCGGAAACGGACAGCGCGTGCGGGACGGAACGACCCTTAAGATGTTCCAGCCGTCCGCACGTTGCCGCGAAGCGGACGGCGAACGCCCGTGAAGGACGATCCTTCAATAATCCCGTCTGCCCAGTATGTAATCTGCGGAAACGTCGAATATGTCGCAGAGCCGGGCAAGCTGCAGGTAGGTGCATTCGCAAATGCCTTTTTCGTATCTGTTATAAACGGGCTGAGAAACGCCGAGACGTTTGGCTACGTCCTTCTGCGTCATCTCGCATGCAAGTCTGCATTCCCTGAATTTGTCCCCTACGTATTTTTTCATATTGCTATTATATCCGAAATTATAACGCAATTCAGTCATTATGTAAAACTTGTATAGCATATTTGGCAATATTTTCAAGCGTATATTGTCAAACTACCCCCCCCCCGCACAAAATTTTCATCGTTCCTCACTCGCCCGAACGCGAGCGCGGCGCAGAAATATACCTCTTCGGTAATTTTTCGGCGTCATTCCGCGGGCTTATCCCGCACCGCCGTTCCCCGCTCCGCCGGGTGTAAAACCTCTCCCGAAAAATAATAAATAAAATTTTATCGATACCGTGAAATTTATTTGACAATCTCCGCGCGATATACTATACTTAGGTCGAGTCCGAAAGGAGGGCGAGATGAAAGCTAAAAACGTATCCATACAAACGCTGAGGCGGCTGCCGCTGTACCTGCATTACTTAAAATCGGTAAAGAGCGAGACGCCGACGATATCCGCGACGATGCTTGCCGAGGCGCTGGGCGCCGGCGACGTTCAGGTTCGCAAGGATCTCGGTTCGGTGAGCGGCAACGGGCGCCCCAAGAAAGGATACGTGACCGAAGAACTCATCGTCGACCTCGAGGACTATCTCGGCTGCAACGACCGCACGCCCGCGGTGCTCATCGGCGCGGGCAACCTCGGAAGAGCGCTGCTCAGCTACAACGGATTTTCCGATTACGGGCTGGAGATAGTCGCGGCGTTCGACGCTTCGGACGCGGTCGCGGGAACGAAAGCCGGCGACAAGACCGTGCTCCCCATGAGCGAGCTGAAAAAGGTATGCGAAGACAGCGGCGCAAAGCTGGGCATAATAACCGTGCCGGCGGCGGGCGCGCAGGACGCATGCGACAAGCTGGTGAGCTGCGGCGTCACCGCGATATGGAACTTCGCTCCCACCGTGCTCAAAGTACCTCCCGAGGTGCTGGTGGAGAACGAGAACCTCGCCTCTTCCCTCGCGGTGCTCTCCAAGCACTTGAGCGAGAACGGAGCCGCGAGATGAACGTCATCCTCATCGGCATGCCGGGCGCGGGCAAGAGCACGATAGGCGTGCTGCTCGCAAAGACCCTCGGCAAGAGCTTCACGGATACCGACCTTATAATACAGCAGGCGGCGGGCATGAAGCTCGCGGACTTACTCGCGGCGTTCGGGGCGGAGCGCTTTAAGGAGATCGAAGAAGCCGCTCTCCTCTCCGTCAAAGAGACGGACGCGGTCATCGCCACGGGAGGCAGCGCGGTGTTCTGCGAACGCGGCATGGAAAAATTAAAGACGGACGGCGTGGTCGTTTATCTCGACGTTCCCCTCCGCGAGCTGGAAAAGCGGCTGACGGGGATAAAGACGAGGGGCGTGGTCATGCGCGAGGGAGAGACGCTCGCGCAGCTCGCGGAAGAACGCGCTCCCTACTACGAACGGTACGCCGATATACGGATAACGGAAACGGGCGACGCGGAAAGCACGGTGGGAGCCGTGGTAAAAGCGCTCGCCGCACTTAAAACAGGTTAAACACTTTTTTACAAGGGTTAAGATAATTTTCGGAGGTTCATTCAACATGAAACAGGCAAACTATCCTATCGTCGATAGCGTAGAGAAGCTGGAAGAAGCTCTTGCGAGAGTAAGAGCCGCTCAGCGCAAATTCGCTACCTACACGCAGGAACAGGTGGACAAGATCTTCAAAGCCGCCGCGATCGCCGCGAACAAGGCGAGGATCCCTCTTGCCAAGATGGCAGTCGAGGAGACGGGCATGGGCGTCGTCGAAGACAAGGTCATCAAGAACAACTACGCCGCCGAGTACATTTACAATGCGTACAAGCATACCAAGACCTGCGGCGTGATCGAAGAGGACAAGGCGTTCGGCATAAAGAAGGTCGCGGAGCCGCTCGGCGTGGTCGCCGCGGTCATCCCCACGACCAACCCTACGTCCACCGCCATATTCAAAACGCTCATCAGCCTCAAAACGCGTAACGGTATAATCATATCCCCTCACCCCCGCGCCAAGAAGTGCACGACGGAAGCCGCGAAGATAGTTCTCGAGGCTGCCGTGGAAGCGGGCGCTCCCGAGGGCATCATCGGCTGGATAGACATCCCTTCGCTGGAAATGACCAACCTTCTCATGAAGGAAGCGGACGTCATCCTCGCGACGGGCGGTCCGGGCATGGTCAAGTCGGCGTACTCCAGCGGTAAGCCCGCTCTCGGCGTCGGCGCGGGCAACACCCCGGCGATCATCGACGACACCGCGGACATCATACTCGCGGTCAACTCCATCATCCACTCCAAGACGTTCGATAACGGCATGATCTGCGCGTCCGAACAGTCCGTCATCGTCCACAAGAACGTGTACGACGCCGTCAAGAAGGAATTCGCTTACAGAAACTGCTACTTCCTCAAAGGCGACGAGCTGGATAAGGTAAGAAAGACCATCATCATCAACGGCGCTCTCAACGCGAAGATAGTCGGTCAGAAGGCGCACACGATAGCCAAGCTCGCGGGCGTTGACGTTCCCGAGAGCACGAAGGTACTCATCGGCGAAGTGGAGAGCGTGGATATCTCCGAAGAATTCGCTCACGAGAAGCTCTCCCCCGTTCTCGCAATGTACAAGGCGAAGAACATCCAGGATGCTTTCGACAAGGCTGAGCACCTCATCGCGGACGGCGGTTACGGACATACCTCCTCCATTTACCTCAACGCGGTGACCGAGAAAGAGAAGCTCGCGGAATTCTCCGAGAGGATGAAGACCTGCCGAGTGCTCGTGAATACTCCTTCCTCGCAGGGCGGTATCGGCGACCTGTACAACTTCAAGCTCACCCCTTCCCTCACGCTGGGATGCGGCAGCTGGGGCGGCAACAGCGTGTCCGAGAACGTCGGCGTCAAACACCTTATGAATATCAAGACCGTTGCGGAAAGGAGAGAAAATATGCTGTGGTTCAGAGCACCTCAGAAAGTATACTTCAAGAAAGGCTGCCTGCCCGTCGCTCTCGACGAGCTCGGCACCGTCATGGGCAAGAAGAAGGCGTTCATCGTTACGGACAGCTTCCTTTACAATAACGGTTACACCAAGCCCATCGAAAAGAAGCTGGAAGAAATGGGCATCATGCACACGACGTTCTCGGACGTCGCGCCCGACCCCACGCTCGCATGCGCACGCGAAGGCGTGAAGCAGATGTACGAGTTCAAGCCCGACTGCATCATCGCTATCGGCGGCGGCTCGGCTATGGACGCGGGCAAGATCATGTGGGTGCTTTACGAGCATCCCGAGGCAGACTTCCTCGATATGGCTATGCGCTTCATCGATATCCGCAAGCGCGTATACACCTTCCCCAAGATGGGCGAGAAAGCCTTCTTCGTGGCTATCCCCACCTCCGCGGGTACCGGTTCGGAAGTCACGCCGTTCGCGGTCATCACCGACGAGAAGACGGGCGTCAAGTATCCCCTTGCCGACTATGAGCTCATGCCCAACATGGCTATCATCGACGCGGACATGATGATGAACGCGCCCAAGGGTCTTACGAGCGCTTCGGGTATCGACGCGGTGACCCACGCTCTCGAAGCGTACGCTTCCACGATGGCTACCGACTTCACCGACGGTATCGCGCTCCGCGCGCTCAAGGTGATCTTCGAGTATCTCCCCCGCGCTTACGAAAACGGCGCGAACGACCCCGTCGCCCGCGAGAAGATGGCTCACGCAGCCACGATGGCAGGTATGGCGTTCGCGAACGCGTTCCTCGGCGTATGCCACTCGATGGCACACAAGCTGGGCGCGTTCCACCACATACCTCACGGTATCGCCAACGCGCTGATGATAGACGAAGTCATCCGCTTCAACTCCGCCGAGCAGCCCGCAAAGATGGGCACCTTCCCTCAGTACGATCATCCTCACACCCTCGCCCGCTACGCCGAAGTCGCCGACTTCCTCGGTCTTAAAGGCAAGACGGACGAAGAGAAGGTAGAGAACCTCATCAAAGCCATCGACGAGCTCAAAGCAAGAGTCGGTATCAAGTCCACCATCAAGGATTATGTGCCCGACGAGCAGGATTTCCTCGCACGTCTCGACGCGATGACCGAGCAGGCATTCGACGACCAGTGCACGGGCGCGAACCCTCGTTACCCGCTCATGAGCGAGATCAAGCAGATGTACCTCAACGCTTACTACGGCAAGCACGAGAAGGTCTGATAAACGACTCAAAACCATACGCCGAAAAGCGGACCGTAAAAACGGTCCGCTTTTTGACTGCCGTGCATTTGCGATATGCACCCCGAGAAATCATACGAACTTCCGGAGCGCATATCGAATACGTTGCGCGGAGCGATCTTATGCGCGGGCGCGAAGCGAGCCCCGAAGCCTCCCCCGCTCAGCCGAGCCGCGTAAGCGGCGAACACGAAGATATCAGGGCGGGCTTTCATATTGTCCGCGCTGCCCGCGGAATATTTAATAATTTACGAGCGCAAGCGAGTCCGAAACGCTGCCCCTGCGGCAGGGGGAAGTGCCCCGTATGGGGCGATAGGGGTTGATGTAAGATAAGTGTACGAGCTTGACCGTTATATCATGCTTATCCGCCGTACAGGCTTCAACCCCTTCCGGCTCGCAGCCGCTATCGCTTCGTGCTCTCCGCCTTCCCCTGCCTCAAGGAACGGCTCTTATGATGACCGCGCTCCCGCGCGGCACTTAATTTTAAGTTTCTGCGCACATACGCAACGAATAACGGAATTCGCAGCGAAACCGCGAGATTTTCGGATGGAAAGGCACGTTCTCGGAAGCGGGCGTAGCGTTAGCGGTCGCCGCAGGGGTTCCCCGCGGCGACTCCGAAACGTGACTTTACGCCGAAAAGCCGCGCTTTTCGCGCCAACAATGACGAAAAATATTTTAAGGGAATTTCAATTTGAAATTCCCTTAAAAATTTTTCGGAATAAGGAGCAAGCGGTAGCAGTGCGCAAGGATAAAAGCACCGAAAAGCCGCACTTTTCGCGTTCGTTTGTTATAACGAAAAGTAAAGGACGGCAGAGAATGCCGCTCAGACGTGGAAATGACGAGGGAGCATACTACCGTCGCCGAGCAAACGGCAGTGCGAGGCGGAGTATGTGACCGATGTCATTTACGCGTATCAGCGGTATTATATGCCGTCTCATAGAACGGAAGGAAGGGAGTCCCTTCCTTCCGTTCTATCACTTCGCGTTCGCTATCATTTCCTTATACAGCTCTATATACTTCTTCGCGCTGGCGGTCCACGACCAGTCTTCCGTCATGCCGCGCTGCATGATCGCCTGCCAACGAGGCTTGTCGCGGTAAGCGGCAAGGGCGCGGAGAGTGGTCTCTGCCAACGCCTCGCCCGTGTGGACGGGGCACACGAAGCCGTTGCCGTCCTCGCCTTCATGCACGGTGTCGTTGAGACCGCCGACGTTGCGCACGATAGGCACGGTGCCGTAGCGCATAGCCATCATCTGACCGAGACCGCAAGGCTCGCTGTGCGAAGGCATCATGTAGATGTCGCCCGCCGCGAAGAGCTTCTGGCTCATGTCCTTATTGAACGCGATTATCGCGCGCACTTTGTCGGGATACGCTCTTTCAAGATCGCGGAAGAAACCTTCGTACTCGGGCTCGCCCGTACCGAGGAGCACGAACTGCACATCCTCTTTGACTATACGGGTCATCGCCTGCTTGAGTATATCCAATCCCTTGTGCCATGCGAGGCGGGAGACCATGGTGATCATGGGCACGTCCTCGCGCTCGGGCAGACCGAGAAGTTTCTGCAAGCCCGTTTTGTTGAGTACCTTCTTCTCGGGGCAGGTCGCGTCGTAATGCTCGAAGAGCGCAAGAGCCGTCGCGGGGTTGTAGACCACGGTGTCGATACCGTTGACGATGCCCGTCATCTTGCCCTCGAAACGCCTGACCGCGTCCTGCAAACCGCAGGCATGCTCGGGGCTGCGGAGCTCCTCGGCATAGGTGCGGGAGACCGTGGATATGCGGTCGCAATACGCCATCGCGCCGAACATGAGGTTGACGCATCCGCCCCACTCGAGGGTGAAGTACTGATTGCCCGCGATACCGAACACCTCTTCGAGCAGGTTGCCGTCGTAACGGCCCTGGTACTCGATATTGTGTATCGTGAAAAGGTTCTGTATATAGCTGTAAGCGTCGCCCTCGGCGTACATGTAATACAGCTTGTAGTAAATGGGCACGAGAGCCGTATGCCAGTCGTTGGCATGGATTACGTCCGGCTTGAAGTCCATGTAAGGCATGAGCTCGAGCACCGCGCGGCAGAAGAACGCAAAGCGCTCGGCGTCGTCGTAATAGCCGTACAGCCCCCCGCGCTTGAAGTAATACTCGTTATCTATGAAGTAATACGTCACGCCGCGGTATATGTACTTGAACAGTCCCGCGTACTGGCTGCGCCACGCAACGGGCACGTTGATGTGGCAGATGAACTGAAAGTCCTTGCGGTACTGCTCGCCCACGCACTCGTACAGAGGAGTGACCACAGCCATCTCCGCGGTGCCCAGCTCGTTGACCGCTATGGGCAGGGAGCTCGCCACTTCGCCCAGACCGCCCGTCTGCGAGAAGGGGTTGCACTCGCCCGCCACCAGGAGTATGCGGGGCTTTTCGGGGATCTTCCTTGCCGCGGGCTTTTTTGCCGCGGGTCTTTTGGCTGCGGGCTTTTCCGCCGCGGTCTTCTTTGCCGCAGGGCGCTTAGCCGCGGCCTTTTTCTCGCCGGCGGCAGCCGCCCCAGTCTTTTTGGTCGCCATTATTTTTCCTCCTTATCTTCGGCTGCGGCGGTCTTTTTCGTCCTCTTTGCCGCAGGTTTTTTCGTCTTGGTCTCGCCGCTCTTTTTTGCGGCGGTCTTTCTCGTCTTTTTGGCGGGTCTCGGCTCGCAGGGCGGCGCGAGGAATATGTAACCGCTCATGTTCTCGATGTCCATGACGAGGCTGTCCGTCTTATTGCGGTTGGGCACCTCTTCGGACTCAATGACCACGGGCTCCATGTCCCAGCCGTAGTACGACGTTTTGATACGCCGCGTGTACTTGCCCGGGCTGACGGGAAGGCGGTACCCCTTCCAGTCGCAGGGCGCGAAGTTGAGCACCACGAGCGCGCGGTTGCCCTTACGGTCGCGGCGTTCGTAGATGAACACGTTGGCGTCCGCGTCGTCGGCGACCAGCCATTCGAAGCCGTCCCAGCTGTTCTCTATCTCGTACAGCGCGGGGGTCGTGCGGTATATCCAGTTGAGCTCTTTTACGAAGCGCTGCAATCCCTGATGTTTGGGGAACTCGCAGAGCAGCCAGTCTATATCGCGCTGCCAGTTCCACTCCGACCACTGTCCGAGCTCGCAGCCCATGAACAGCAGCTTTTTGCCCGGATGCGTGAACATGTACAGCAGATAGTTCTGCACGCCCGCGAATTTGAGGTCGTAATCGCCCGGCATCTTGTTTATCAGCGAGCCTTTGCCGTACACCACCTCGTCGTGCGAGATGGGCAGCACGTAGTTTTCCGAGAACGCGTACGCCATGGAGAACGTCATGAGATTATGCTTGTAATGCCGGAAGTACGGATCCGCTTTGACGTATTGCAGCGTATCGTTCATCCAGCCCATGTTCCATTTGAAGTTGAAACCGAGTCCGCCCCAATCCGCGGGTTTGGTGACCATGGGCCAGGCGGTGGACTCCTCGGCTATCATGAGCGCGTTGGGGAAATGCCCGAACACCGCGGTATTGAGATAGCGGAAGAAGTCGATGGCTTCGAGGTTCTCCCTGCCGCCGTACTTGTTGGGCTCCCACTCGTTCCTACCGTAATCGAGATAGAGCATGCTCGCGACCGCGTCCACGCGCAGCCCGTCGATATGGTACTTGTCGAACCACATCATCGCGTTGGAGACGAGGAAGCTCTTGACCTCGTTCCTGCCGTAATCGAAGCACATCGTGCCCCATTCCTTATGCTCGGCGCGCAACGGGTGCGTGGGCTCGTAGCAGGGTTCGCCGTCGAACATATATAAGCCGTGTTCGTCCTTCGGGAAATGCCCGGGCACCCAGTCGAGTATGACCGCGATGCCGTTTTCGTGGCACTTGTTGACAAGGTACGCGAAATCCTCCGGACGCCCGTAACGGGACGTCGGAGCGAAGTAACCGGTCACCTGGTAGCCCCAGCTGCCGTCGTAAGGGTGCTCGGCAATGCCCATGAGCTCCAGATGAGTGAAGTTCATGTACTGCATGTAATATACTATCTCGTCGGCAAACTTGCGGTAATCGTAGTTGTTGCCGTCGGGATATTTGCGCCAAGAGGCTATGTTGCACTCGTACACGCTGATGGGCGAAGAATAAGGATCGGTGGAGGCGCGCTTGTCCATCCACTCCTTGTCGTTCCACCAGAAGTTGTCGAGAGCCACTACTTTGCTCGCCGTGCTGCCCCGCGTTTCGTCGAAAAACGCGTAAGGGTCCGCCTTTTCCACTTCCGTGCCGTTCCTGCCGCGCACGCAGTATTTGTACATCTGGTACTCTTCGACGCCCTCGATTATGCCCTCGAAGATGCCGCCGTCCGTGATACGGTACATGTAATTCGCGGTGCGGTCCCAATAGTTGAAATCGCCAACCACGGAAACGGACGTCGCGTGAGGCGCCCATACGCGGAACACCGCGCGTTTCGTTTGCCTGTCGTAATGACAGCCGAGGTATTCGTAAGCCGTCTGGAGCGTACCCGCATGGAAGTAATATTGGTATTCGCTGTCGGTCATGTTTCCCCCTTTAGTCGGATTTTATTGTACTTGCGGTATTTACCGCCCTATCCTGTTCATTATATCATATCCGTGCGCACATTTCAAGGGGCTTTAGCGATTTTTTTCATTAAATTTTTGCATATTTGCCGTAAAGAGCGTTTTCCGCGGCGAGCGCGGTCTCTTCGGGCAGTTCGGTGAGCGCGTTTGCGGAAAAGCCCGCATGCGTCCGCGCGGTCTCGCCCGCCGCCGTCACCGGCGGCAACCCTTCCCCGCCATAGAGCAGAGTATAGCCGCCCGCCGAACGCAGCACGGGGCGATCGCCCTCGGTAAGGCGGATATCCTCCGCGCGCGCCATGTACACTTTTTCCCCGTCCGTCAGTATGTTTACGTGACCGTCCGCCGTGAACCGCGCGACGTAAGCCGAACGCGGATCCGCAAGAATGTCCCGAACGCGCCCGCGGCGCACGATATGCCCGCCGCGCAATATCGCCGCTTCGTCGCCGCAGTACTTCAGCTCGCTGCCGTCCCCCGTCGCGACGACCGCCACGCAGTCGCCTATGTGCTCCCTTACGCGCACGAGCGCGGCATACGCTTCGCGTTTTTCGTCCTCCGTCATGCCCGCGTATGGGTCCGAAAGCAGCGCGATACGGGCGCGGCGCGCCGCAAGACGCGCAAGCCCGACGCGGAAACGCAGCGCTGGCGGCAGACTGCGGGCGCGCATGCCGAGAGCTTCGGTTATACCGAGCAGCTCCGCCGCTTCGCGCGCACGAGCCCCCGCTTCCTTCGCGCGCATCCCACGCAGACGCAGCCCGTAAACGATATTACGCTCCACGCTGCCGCCGACGGGTTCTCCCTCTCCGCGGATGAGAAGAGCGTCGCGCTCCGACGGCGGGAGTTCGTTCGCCCGCACGCCGTCGAAAAGCAGCTCGCCCGAGCTTATATCCAGCACTCCGCCTATCGCGCCGAGCAGCGTGCGCTTGCCCGAGCCCGCTTCTCCCGCCACGCCGAATATGCCGTTTTCCGCGGCGAAAGACACGTCCTCTATGCCGAGCGTGTCGAGATCGTACTTCTTCGTAAGGTTTTTCGATTCGAGTTTCATATTCCCTTCTTTGCCATTATACACCCGCGGCGCGCCCGCGCGCAAGCAAAAGAACGCCGCTCCGCGTTTTTTATTCGCCGCGACGCGCTTTTGTGCCCCAAAACGCTTGCATAAATATCCGCATGAGTATATTATAGTTTATGTGCGAAAGCGCCTTCAAACGCTTGCATAAATATTCATAACGATGTATAATATTCATATTCAAACGTAAGGACGATATCGGTATGATAAAAGTCGGCATAATAGGAGCAAACGGTTATACGGGGTTCGAGCTGATGCGGCTGCTTGCGGCGCACCCCGAGGCGGAAGTATCGATCGCCGCTTCGCGCTCGCTCGCGGGAAAACGCGTGGCGGAGACTTACCCCGCGCTCTTCGGCGCGTACGGAGACATGACGTACTCGGACGTAGACCTCGAAGCGGCGGCTGAATGCGACGTAGTGTTCGCGTGCCTGCCCCACGGCGAGAGCGCGGAGATATGCGGCAGGCTGATAGATGGCGGCACGAAGGTCATAGACCTTTCGGCGGACTACCGTTACGACGACGTATCGCTGTACGAGCGCACGTACAAAAAGGAGCACCCGAGAAAGGATCTCGCGGCGGAAGCGGTATACGGGCTGCCCGAATACGAGCGCGACAGGATAAAAAGAGCGCGGCTCATCGGCAATCCCGGCTGCTACGTGACCGCGAGCGTGCTGGCGATAAAGCCGCTGGTCATGAGCGGCGTGATAGACCCGAACGGAGTCGTCGTGGACGCAAAGAGCGGCGTGAGCGGCGCGGGGCGGAAAGCGGACGTCGCATACAACGCCAACGAGGTGGAAGGAAACTTCAAGGCGTATTCGGTATCCGTACACCGCCATACGACGGAGATAGAGGAAAAGAGCGGAGCGGTCGTGACGTTCGCCCCTCACCTGCTTCCGATAAAGCGCGGCATACTCGCGACGATATACTGCACTCTCGCGCCGGGCAAAACGGCGAAGGACGCGGCAAAGGCGTATGAAAGATACAGGAACGAGCCCTTCGTGCACTTCACGGGCGATCTCCTGCCAGAGATCAAGCAGGCGGCGGGAAGCAACTGCTGCTACATAGGCATGACGGCGGAGGAAAAGACGAACAGGCTGATAGTCGTATCCGTCATAGACAATCTCATCAAGGGCGCGAGCGGTCAGGCGATACAGAACATGAACGTAATGTTCGGTCTGCCCGAGACGGAGGGACTCCCCCTCGTCGGCTTCCACCTGTGATAAAACGCGGATAACGCGATATAAGGAAACATCATGAACGACAGTCACGAACAGATAATACAGAAAGCGCAGATCCTCGTCGAGGCTCTGCCCTACATACGCGCGTACACCAACAAGTATGTGGTCATAAAGTACGGCGGCAACGCGATGAACAACCCGGAGATAATCAAGACCATCCTCCAGGACGTCGCCGCACTCAAAACGGTGGGTGTGTTCCCCGTTCTCGTACACGGAGGCGGACCCGAGATAAACGCGATGCTCGCCCGCGTGGGCAAAGAGAGCAAATTCGTGAACGGCTTGCGCGTGACGGACGCCGAGACCATGGACATCGTGCAGATGGTGCTTTGCGGCAAGATAAACAAGAACATCTGCTCGCTGCTCGGCACGATGGGCGTAAAAGCCGTGGGGCTGAGCGGTAAGGACGGCGGACTCATCGGCGTGCGCAAGAAACCCGCGGTCGGCGGCGTGGATCTCGGTTATGTGGGCGAGATCACTTCGGTGAACGCCGACATGATAGAAGATCTCTGCCTCGAGGACTACGTGCCCGTCATCGCTTCCATAGGCACGGACGCGAGCGGCGCGAGCTACAACATCAACGCGGACACGGCGGCGGGCGAAGTGGGCGCAGCCATAGGCGCGCACAAGCTGATATACCTTACGGATATAGACGGCATACGGCGGGATCCCGCGGATCCTTCCACGCTCATGCCCGAAGTGCGGGTAGCCGAAGTGGAGCGCATGATAGAGAACGGCACGATATCCGGCGGCATGATACCCAAGGTGCGCAGCTGCGTGACCGCGATAAAGCGCGGAATCAAGCATGTGAACATAGTGTGCGGCACCATCCCCCACTCCATACTCGTGGAGCTGTTCACGGACAGGGGCATAGGCACTCTCATAAGGGAATAAAGTAAGATCTCGCGCCGAAACTTTCATGCGGCGCGGAGGGGAAGAAATGGATCTCGAGAAAATAAAAGAAATAGAAAAAGAACATTACATGGATCTGTTCCGCCGCAGCAATATCTGCTTCGAACGCGGCGAGGGCTGCACGCTGTACGACACGGCGGGACACGCGTACACCGATTTCTTCGGCGGTATCGCGGTCAGCTGTCTCGGGCATAACGATCCCGACCTCGTCAAAGCGATAAGCGACCAGGCGGGCAGGATCATACACACGTCCAACCTTTACTACAACGTGCCCCAGGCGGAGCTTACCGAAAAGCTCACGAGGAGCGGCATGTTCTCCCGCGTGTTCTTCTGCAACAGCGGGGCGGAAGCCAACGAATGCGCGATAAAGATCGTGCGCAAGCTCGCTTACGCTTCGGGCAGCGGCAGGACTACGATACTCACCGCTCGCGAATCCTTCCACGGCAGAACGCTGGCAACGGTAACGGCTACGGGTCAGGAGAAGTATTCCGCGCCCTTCGCTCCCCTGCCCGACGGGTTCCGCTACGTGCCCTTCAACGATCTCGACGCACTGCGCGACGCGACGACGCCGGACGTAGGCGCGATCATGCTCGAATGCATACAGGGCGAAGGCGGCATGATCCCCGCGACTTACGATTATCTCGTGGGGGCGTACGCGTTCGCCAAGCAGAAAGGACTACTGCTCATACTCGACGAAGTGCAGACGGGCACGGGGCGCACGGGTAAGTTCTTCTGCTTCGAGCACTACGGCATACAGCCGGACATAGTGACTCTCGCGAAAGGTCTGGGCGGCGGCGTACCCATCGCCTGCTGCCTTGCGCGCGGCGAAGCGGCGGAAGCGTTCCGCCCCGGCGACCACGGCACGACCTTCGGCGGCGGTCCCCTCGCCTGCGCGGCGGCGAACGTCGTCGTGGATAAGCTGAACGGCGGACTGCTCGACCGCGTGGCGGAGATGGGCGATTATCTCGCCGATCAGCTTTCGAGCAAGCTCGCGCGGCACAAGTTCGTGCTCGACATACGCGGCAAAGGTCTGCTGCGCGGCGTGCAGCTGGACGAAAAACTGAGCGCGGCGGGCGTTGCGGGCAAGATGATGAGCTTAGGCGTGATAATCGGCACATGCGGACACAATACGCTGCGCATCGCGCCGCCGTACATCATCACCCGCGCCGAGATAGACGACATGACGGACAAACTGGAGACGATATTCTCCAACACCAATATTTAAGTCAAGCAAGGAGAACGAGATGAGATTCGAAGACTACAAGCCCACGGGCAGGATAAAGAACAAGCACATGCTCACGCTGATGGATTACTCTTCCGAAGAGATATTCGAGCTGCTGCACTGCGCGGTCGAGCTCAAGCGCAAGCAGTACGCGCGCGAGCGGCACGACTATCTCGCGGGCAAGACTCTCGCGATGATATTCGAGAAGTCGTCCACGCGCACGCGCATATCCTTCGAGCAGGGCATCCGCCAGCTCGGCGGCTACCCGATGTTTCTCTCCTCCCGCGATATACAGCTCGGGCGCGGCGAACCCATACGCGACACCGTGCGCGTCATGGAGCGCATGAACATCGACGGGATCATGATACGCACGTTCAAACAGTCCGATCTCGAAGAACTTGCCGAGTACGGGCACATCCCCGTGATAAACGGGCTTACCGACGATTTCCACCCCTGCCAGGTACTCGCCGACCTGCTCACCGTGTATGAGGAGTTCGGCACGTTCACGGGCAAGAAGCTCGTGTTCTTCGGCGAAGGGTTCAATATGGCAAACTCGCTCATGCTGGGCTGCGCCAAGGTGGGCATGGACGTCACGATATGCTCCCCCGCCGGGCTCGGTCCCAAACAGAAGATCGTCGACGCGGCGCGCGCCGCCGCTCTCGGCGGTGCGAAAGTAGTCGTTACGGATGATATAAACGAAGCGATCTCGGGCGCGAATGCGGTATATACCGACGTGTTCTTCTCCATGGGTCAGGAAAAGGATCCCGCCAAGGAAGCGGCGCTCATGCCCATGCAGGTAAACGCGGAGATGATGGCGAAAGCCGCTCCCGACGCGATATTCCTGCACTGTCTGCCCGCTCACCGCGGCGAGGAAGTGACGGACGAGGTCATGGAAGGAGCGCAGTCGCGCATCTTCCCCGAGGCGGAAAACAGGCTTCACGCGCAGAAAGCCGTGATGTACATGCTGATGAAGGACAACTGATCCGAGGCTTACGCTATGGAAAAGGTAACGGAATATTACATCCGCCGCGCTTCCGAAGAGGACGCGTCGGAGATACAGATAATAATGCACGCTGCGTTCTCGGGATACCTCGAGGACATAGGCAATACCTATAAGCTGCACGCGCTCACCGAGAGCACGGACGACATAGTATCCGATATACGCGAGCACGCGGTGTTCGTCGCGATCACTCCCGACGGCAGCGTGATAGGCTCCATACGAGTCAAGAAGCTCACGGACGATCTCGCTTACATCTACCGCTTCGGCGTGCACCCCTCGATGAAGAATGCGGGCGTGGGCAGCCGTCTGCTCGCCGCCGCCATAGACTATTGCGTGGGCTGCCGATTCAAAGCCGTCGCCCTGCACACGAACACCAAGTTCTTCACTCTCGTGCGCTACTACTACGGCAAACGCTTTTTCGTGCACTCGACGACTACCGACAAGGGATACATACGCGCGCTGTTCGTAAAAGAGCTCTCCACCGATCATAACTACGACATCTCCCCCGCTTTCAGAGAATAAGAGTTTTTGCAGGGGGCGGAAAACCCTCTTTTGACAAAGAGAGGTTTTCCGCCCCCTGCACCCCCGCCTTTCCGAGAAACCTGAACCGGACTCGATATCCGATCCGCGCGGGCATGCCGATAAGGCATGCCCGCGTTTTATGCTCATACTCTGCGCCGCATAAAAAACAGTTTATAATCATGCGGGATATCTTTGAAGGATATCCCGCATGATGTTTTCGGAATATATTGCTCTGAGTGATACGAAGATCAGAACAGCGCGATGAAACCTAAGATCAGTCCCACCGGCAACGCGATCATCGCGGCTACATACAGCGCGCCTTTGAACTTCACCGCTTTTGCTTTCGCCGCAACGTTCGTTATGGAAGCCCGTTCGACATCAGTCAAAGGCGACAACTTCTTTTCGGCAAGCAATCTTTCCAATCCTTCCGTTTTTTCCTGCTGTATGTATCTTACGTGATCGGATATCAGACGCTTGCGTTTAACGGAGGCAAGCACGAACAGACCTATCGACGCCGCAAACAATACAAGTATAACGCTCACTCTCACACCGACTATCGGATCGACATTCATGAATATTATCGCCGTGATGAAAAGCACAATGGGAACTACGAGCGCGGGAATGATAAACGGCCTCAATTTCGCGGATACCTTCGCTTCTTTGTTTGCTTTATCCGACGGGCCGGTTATCTGACTTGCGTACGTATTGCACGCGTATTCGCGCGACGAAAATTCCGTACCTTTATACTTATACGGCAAAACGAAATCCGGTATCACATATACGGTGCTGCTTTTAAGTTCCGATACGGACGTAGCGCGAAAATCCTTATGACGATCTCCGGGAAGAGAGCTGCCGCATGCGCTTTCGGCTTTTGATTCCGCTTCCTTACGCGCCTCGTCGTAACTGTCTTTCGACGGGGTCACGGGTTCATCGTCGACGCTGCCCTGCTCGAAAGGAACGGAATCGCCGGAATTCCTCAGCCAGACGCCGAAACGTATGCGCTGCACGTACGCGTCTCCTTTTGTCTGCAATACGGCTGTCCCCGTTTCCCTCAGATTCTGATGACCGTTGAACGGCCGCCAATCGGTGACCGTCCGCGTCTTTTCCACAAGTCTCCCCTGCGAATCGGTATCGTAATACTTTTCCTTCCTGTCATACCCCACAGAAGCCGAATACGTGACGCTTACATCGTACTCCGCGCAAAGATACTGATCGATCTCCGAAACAACGGTACCGAACTCCGAATCGAAGATGTCTTCCGGAATATCCGGATCGTCCGCAAGATCGATAAAAACATTCCTCATCACCGTTACCGCGTCTACCACGCTTTCGACGGTCCTGTTTTCCAGATCCGCTTTTCCCGCGCCTTCACCTATGTGCACCTCGTTCGTAACGTACACATTGCGCACGCCCTTGTCTTCCTCGATGGCGAATTTCCCGCCGCAGCTTTTACATACCGCAAGCCTTTCGCTCTCCATCGTTATGTCCGAAGAACCGCAGTTCGGACATTTCAGCGATATCGTTTTGCTGTCCATGTTCCTCCTTTTTATCCCGAACGTGCGGGACATTGTCTTTTGTTATGTATATTATAATACATATGTGGTGTAAAATCAAGTAAAATACAGTACTTATGGGTTTTATATCATAAACAAATGTATATTATTATTTATAATATACGGGAGGTGCGGATCATGGATATACTCGAAAAGATCGACGAACTGCGGAAAGCGCGCGGTTGGAGCATGTACATGCTTGCGCTCGAAGCGGGTATCACGCAGTCCACGCTGCTCAACATGTATTCACGCGGAACGCAGCCGTCGATAAAAACATTAACGGCGATATGCCAGGCATTCGGGATTACTCTTTCCGAATTTTTTGCGGACGGCAAGAAAGGATCGGAGCGATCGGCACAGGATGACGAGCTGCTGCGCAGAGTGAACGCACTCGGCAGCGAGGAGAAAAACGCGCTTCTCGTGATCGTAAAAGCAATGACCGACCGATAACAAAACCTGCGGCGAACATATCGAAGTTCCCGACATATTTTCAATAAAACGCGCACGGCGGATATCCCGAAAATTTTCAAAAAAATTTTTCGGGATTTTTTAATTGTGGACAGACTGTTGTCCACAATTGTGCGGTATAATAAAGAAAAAACACGGGAGAAGAAATATGATAGCACAGTACGGACTTAAAGAAATGACGGGGATGTTCGCCCCTGCGGAGCTCAAAGTGATAGCGATAACGGGCGGCAGACGTTCGGTCTGCCCCGAGGACTACCTGCTCTACGGCGAAGAGATCACGCGCTATTCCTATGCGCTCGCCGCGCTCCGCGACGTATGCGACGAGATAACGCGCCGCTCTCGCACGGGCATGGTCGTGCCGCGCATAGTCGTGTGTATCGACGACGCGCGTTCCCTCGCCCTCCGCTCGCCCGACGGCGAGATCACCCGCTTGCTCGGTATCATCGCTTCCCGCGGTCCCAAGCACGGGATAGAGCTCAAATAGTCCTTGCGCACCGCTATCGCTCGGCTGACGCAAATAAACGGCTTTGCGACTTGCAAAGCCGTTTATTTGCTGCCGTGCGCTTACGTCTTGACGAAAGTTCTATCGTCTTTTCGGTCTATGACCGCATTTCCGAGTCGCCGCGGGAAACCCCTGCAGCGACCGCTATCGCTTCGCAAGCTTCGGAAAATGCGCCCCTATCCTCGAAAATACGATGAACTTTCTGCGAATTCCGTAAATGTTACTTTTGCGCTATCCCGCAAAAAGCGGACGCGCACGTCATCCGACGTGCGCGATAACTTTATTTCTTCCCGAAACCGGGGACGGCAAAGAACGAGGTTCGGGCGGGTGGCTCGGAGAGGGAGCATACTACTGTCGACGAAGTCCGTCAGGGCGAAGTCGGAGTATGTGACCGATACCAAACGCCCGTATCAACCCCGTTATATGCCGTCCCTCTCGATCGGATGATTCAGGTTTTACTAAGCCCCCGGCTGAGCACATCCAGCGACTGCCCGAACGAGGGCACGAAGACAGAAAGGAAATATTCCACCTCGGGGCTGTCGTAGGCGTGCAGCTTGGCGAGGGTGGAACGTTCGGCTTCGGCGAACTCGCTGTTGCCTTGGGCAAGCTCCTCCGTGCACTTGACGTAGGCGGCGAGGGTGTCGGCATACTTGACGAGGCGGCGTTCGTATTCGCTGCCGCCCGAGACAAGCTCGCTCACCTCGCCTTTCACTTCGCCGGGCAGCGAATCGGTAAGGCGTTTTTCGCTGCGCTTTTCTATATCCTTATATGCGGAAGTGATGTCGCCGTTGAAATACTTGACGGGCGTGGGCAGATCGCCCGTGAGCACCTCGCCCGTTTCGTGGAAGAGCGCCATCATGCCGACGCGGTCGGGATCCGCTTCCCTGCCGTTCTTTTTCGCGAGCACCGCGAGGGCGTGAGCGAACATCGCGACTATCGCGCTGTGTTCGAGCACGTTTTCGGTGCGCGTATTGCGCATGAGCGCCCAGCGCGAGATATACCTCATACGCGAGAGGAAGGCATAGAACACGCTGTCCGTCATTTTTTGCCCGCCTTTTTCATCGTTCTGAGCGCCGCCGCGACGACGTCCGCAGCCGTGAAACGGTTGATCTCGAACAGTTCGTCGGCGGGAGCGGAAAGTCCGAAATCGTCCTTACAGACCACCGCGCCGTCCAACCCGACATACTTGTACCAGCTCGCCGAACTGCCCGCTTCCACAGCCACGCGGGCGCGGACGGCATTCGGCAGGACGGACGACTTGTATTTATCGCTCTGCGCGTCGAACTCGTCAAGGCAGGGCATGGACACCACGCGGGCGTCCGCTCCCCTTTCGGCAAGCATGGCTTTCGCTTCGACGAGGAGATGCACCTCGCTGCCCGAGCCCATGAGTATGACGTCGGGAGTCTCCTTTTCGCTGCCTGCAAGGATGTAACCGCCTTTCATCGCTCCGGCAAAATCCGTACCCGCGGGCGACTTCAGCTTCTGGCGGCTGGCGACGATCGCCGTGGGATGTTTGCCCTCGGACCAGTATGCGTAAGCCGCGGCGGTCTCCACCCCGTCGCAGGGGCGGAAAGCGCGCATATTTGGCATCGTGCGCAGCATCGTGAGCTGCTCTATCGGCTGGTGCGTGGGACCGTCCTCGCCTACTCCTATGGAGTCGTGCGTAAGGATATACAGCACGGGGATATCCATGAGCGCCGCCATGCGCGCCGAGCCTTTGAAGTAATCGGAGAACACGAAGAACGTCGCGCAGTAGGGCTTGAAGCCGCCGTGCAGATACAGCCCGTTGCACACGCTCGCCATAGCCAGCTCGCGCACGCCGAAATGTATATTAGTCTCCGACGGCGTTTGGGCGGAATAATATCCGCGAGACTTCATGACCGAATTGTTGGAAGGTCCGAGGTCTGCGCTGCCGCCCACGAGCTCGGGCATGCGGTTGTCCGCTATCCAGTTGAGAACCGCTCCCGAATGCACGCGCGTAGCCGCATCGCCCGAAGGCGCCGCCGCGATGAACTCTTCGTCGTGAGCGAGATCGGGGAATTTGCCCTTAATGCGGCGGGTGAGCTCGGCATGCAGCTCGGGATACGCCGCCTTGTAAGCGCGCATGAGTTTGTTCCACTCGCCCGTCGCCTTTGCGCCGCGCGCCTTTACCTCTGCGGTGAATCCCGCCGCGCCCGGATGCGCGGTAAAAGGCGGCTGCTTCCAGCCCATAGCCGCTTTCATGTCCGCAAGAACGTCCTCGCCGAGAGGCGCGCCGTGGCAGGACGCGCTGCCCGCTTTCGACGAACCGTGACCTATGACCGTGTGCACTATGATGAGCGACGGACGTTCGGTATCCGCTTTGGCAAGCGTGACAGCCGCGCCGAATGCGTCCGTGTCCTCGCCGCAGCCCGCGTCGATGACCTGCCAGCCCTGCGCTTCGAAACGCGATTTGACGTCGTCGTCGAACACACCGCCTATGCCTCCCTCTATCGTGATGTCGTTCTTATCGTATATGACTATGAGCTTGCCCAGCTTCCACGCGCCCGCAAGGCTCGCCGCTTCGTAGCTCAAGCCCTCCATAAGGCAGCCGTCGCCGCAGAACGCGTAAGTATAATGATCGATCACCGGGAATCCGTCGCGGTTGAACGTCGCCGCGAGCATTTTTTCGGCGAGAGCGAAGCCCACCGCGTTGCCTATGCCCTGCCCGAGAGGTCCCGTGCTCGTTTCCACGCCCGGCGTCACGCTGTATTCGGGATGACCCGGCAGCTTGCTGTGCAGCTTGCGGAAAGTCGCAAGGTCCTCTTTCGTGATACCGTATCCGCAAAGATGAAGCACGCTATAAAGCATGCTCGACGCGTGTCCCGCCGAAAGCACGAAGCGGTCGCGGTCGAACATCGAAGGATCGGCGGGATCGCACTTGAGGTGCTCTCCGAAGAGAGCCGTGACCACGGGAGCGGCGCCGAGAGGAGTACCCGGGTGCCCGCTCTTAGCCTTTTCGACGGCTTCGGCGGAGAGAACTCTCACGGAATCGATAGCGTTGCGAAGCGTTGTTTTATCCATAAATCATCCTTTCGCGCACGTTGCGCGGTCGTTTTATTTCCCGCCGCGGACTTTTTCGTACTCCGCGGCGATGATGCGCGCCGCTTCCCGCGGCGATATATCCGTAGTATCTACCGTAAAATGCGCGACGTCGGCGTAATAAGGTTCGCGCTCGGCGGCGAGCCGCCTGACGTTCGCTTCCACGTCGCCTTTGAGAAGGGGTCGGCTGCCGTCCCCCGAGCAGCGCTCGGCTATACGCTCGGGAGCCGCCGTGAGCCGCACCGAAAAACATGTGCGCCTGACGATATCCCTGTTCTCCTCCGCGATCGGCACGCCGCCGCCGAAGGATATCACTCTGCCGTCGCCCGAGCATACTCGGGAAACTATCTCCTTTTCTCTCGCGCGGAAGTACGCCTCGCCGCGATCGGCGAAAACGTCGCTTATCTTTCTGCCCTCTTCGCGCTCGAACTCCTCGTCCGTATCGACGAGCGGCATGCCGAGGAGCGAGGCAAGCTCTTTCCCCACGGTGGATTTCATCGTGCCGGGCATGCCCGTAAGACCTATATTCACGCCCTGCCCGCCTTCGTTACTATGTTCCTGAGCGCGAGGCACGCGAGCTTGTAGCTGTCCGCCCCGAAGCCGCATATCACGCCGTTGCAGTTTGCCGCGAGCACGGATACGTGACGGAACTCCTCGCGCGCGTGCACGTTGGAGATATGCACTTCCACTTTGGGAACGCGCACGCAGGGCAGCGCGTCCGCTATCGCCCGCGAGTAATGGGTGTACGCTCCCGCGTTGAGCACGATGCCGTCCGCTCCGAAACGGGTGCGCGCCTCGTGTATCGCGGTCACGATCTCCCCTTCGCAGTTGGACTGGAAAAACACCGCGTCCATGCCTTCGGCGGCGCAGAACTCCGCGATCTCCGCGTTCATGTCTGCGAGAGTCTGCTCGCCGTATACTTCCTTTTCGCGCGAGCCGAGCATATCCAGGTTCGGCCCGTTGATGATGAGTACTTTCATTTTTTACTCTCCTTGTCTATCGCCCGCAGCGCAGCCGCCGCGAGCGCGGCGCGGTCTCCGCGCCTGCCCGTGAATATCTCGTCGGCGATGACCGCCTGATATACCAGCATCCCGAGACCGTCCGACGTTTTTGCGCCTCTTTCCTCGCACGCCGCCATGAACGGCGTGTGCCGCGGCGAATACACTATGTCGTAAGCGTATGCGAGCGCGCTCGTATCCGCGCCTTCGGGAAGGGGCGGAGCCGGGGGCGTGGCGCAATTGACGAACACCTCGCACTTACCCGCTTCCGCCGCGCTCTTCACCGCGCGCAGACCGAATTTTTCCGCGAGAGCCTCCGCCCGCGCATAGGTGCGGTTGTATACCGTCACCTCCGCGCCCGCGCGTCTGAGTGCGAACGCCACCGCTTCCGCCGCGCCGCCCGCTCCTATCATGAGCACGCGCGCGCCGCGCACGTCCCCCGCGAGCGAAGCGAAGTCAAGCGCGAAACCGTCCGCGTCCGTATTGTACCCGACGGCTCTGCCGCCGTTTGTTCTGACCACGTTCACCGCATCCAGTCCGCCCGTTTCGAGGGAGGAAAGAAAGGGTATGATATCCCGTTTGAAGGGTTTGGTGACGTTAAAACCGTCGTAGCTTGCCAGCAAACGGGGAGCGTTCGCGGGAAACGCGTCCGCGGGGATATCCTCCACGAGGTATTCCGCCTCGACGCCGAGAGCGCCGAGCACCGCCTTGTGTATGACCGGCGACAGCGTATAACTTATACCGCTGCCCGCCACGCAAAGTTTCAGCATAATACCTCCCAGAAGCCCGGATAGCTTATCGCGGCGGAATCCGAACCGAGTATCTCGCAGCCGTCGCGGCTCGCAAGAGCGGCTACCGCGGCGCTCATGGCGATGCGGTGATCGCCGAAGGAGTCCACCTTCCCGCCTTTCAGTCCTCCCCGTCCGCGCACCACGAGCCCGTCGGGGCGGGCTTCCGCCTCGCCGCCCATGGCTCGGATCATCACCACCGTGGTCTCTACCCTGTCCGATTCCTTTACGCGCAGCTCTTCGGCACCGCTTATCACACTGTCGCCCTCGGCATACGCCGCGACCGCCGCAAGGAGAGGTATCTCGTCGATGAGCGAAGGCACTTCCCCCGCGGTTATCGTAAAGGGTCTCAGCGCTCCGACGCGCGCCACCGTGACGTCGCCGTAAGGCTCGGCGCCCGCCTTTAAGTTATCTCTCGTCACTTCCAGCCCCATGCGGCAAAGCACGTCGAGCACTCCCGTGCGCGTGGGATTGAGCCCCACTTCGGTCACCGTCACCCTGCCGCACGGCACTACCGCCGCCACCCCGAAAAGGAACGCCGCCGCGGATATGTCTCCGGGGACGCGCACGTCCGTCGCCCTAAGCTCGCTGCGCCGCACGATGACGGAGCTGCCGCTCTTCGTTATGTCCGCGCCCATCGCTTTCAGCATGAGCTCGGTATGATCGCGGGAAGGGACGCTCTCCGTGACGCGCGTCTCCCCGTCCGCGCCCAGCCCGGCAAGGAGCACCGCGCTCTTTACCTGCGCGCTCGCGACGGGCATGACGTAGTCTATGCCGTGCAGCTTAGCGGGACGGATGTACAGCGGAGCGCGACCGTCCGTAGACTCTATATCCGCGCCCATGGCGCAAAGAGGCTCTGTCACCCGTTTCATCGGGCGGGAGCGCAGACTGCCGTCGCCGTCTATGCTCGCGTTGACTCCCCGCCCCGCGAGCAGCCCCGCGAGCAGACGGGTGGTCGTACCGGAATTGCCCGCGTCGAGAGCGGCGTCGGCGAAGCGTTTCGCGCCGCGCACGCGCACCGTGCCGCCGCTGACCTCTATGCGCGCGCCCAGGCGCGTCATGCAGGAGATAGTGGAACGGCAGTCGCCGCCGAGAAGGGCGTTCTCCACGACCGCTTCCCCTTCCGCCGCGGCGTTGAACATCACCGCGCGGTGCGTTATGCTCTTGTCGGGAGCGGTGGAGAGCGTTCTGTCGAATACTTTTACAGGGCGGACAAACATGCGGAAAGCCTCCTTTCGAACTCTTCGGGAGAAAGCGTTTTCTCCTTCACCCTGCCGCCGCCCAAGGGCAGCTCGATCACGATATTGCCGCGGGTGTTCTTTTTATCCGTGCGCGCGGTCGCCGTTATGTCCGCTATATCGAGGAGCGGGAAACGATGGCGGCATACTTTGCGGCACATATCGCACACCGACGAGTAATAGTCCTTATCCAGCTCGTCCGCGAACATGCCCGCTTCGGCGCGCAGACCGAGCGCGACGTACTCGCCGTGCGAGAGACGGAAGCCGTCCAGCCGCTCCACCGCGTGCCCCACGGTGTGACCCGCGTTGAGCCGCTTGCGCAGACCGCCCTCTCTGAAATCCGCTTCCGTCACGCTCTCTTTATAGCGCACGGACATCTCTATCAGCCTGCCCGCGCTTTTCCCGCGCGAAAGCAGATCGTCTATGTTCTTTACCGTTTCGGCGTATATATCCTTATCCAGCAGCGCGTGCTTGACCATCTCGCCGCAACCGCACAGCCACTCGCGCTCGGGCAGCGTGCGCAGGAAATCGCGGCAGACTATCACGCCGTCCGGCATGTGGAACGCGCCCGCGACGTTCTTGTAGCCGCCCACGTCCACGCCCGTTTTGCCGCCTATGCCGCTGTCCACCATCGCGAGGAGCGTCGTGGGGACGTTTATCCACTTCACGCCGCGCATGAAGCTCGCCGCCGCGTACCCCGCGGTGTCGCCCGTAACTCCGCCGCCCACGGCGACGAGAGTGGTCTGCCTGTCGCAGCCCGCCTCCACCATGTCCTCTATTATCGTACCCACTGTGGCGAGAGTCTTATACTTCTCGCCCGCGCCGATGACCGTGTGCCGCACTCCCGCAAAGAGCGAGGGATACAGGTCGAACACGTTGGCGTCCGTCACCGCGTATACGTTGTCGCCCGCGAGCGCTTTTTCCGCCGCGGATATCTTGTCCGTTATGCGAGCCTTGTTCATTTCCGCCTTCTTTCGTCCATGCGCGAACGCAGTTCTTCCATAGTATCTCCGCCGAAGGTGTCGAGGAGAGCGGTGAGCGTCGCGATCGCGACCACGCTTTCCAGCACCACGACGGCAGCCTCCACCACGCATACGTCGCTGCGTTCGGTATCCGCCGTCGCCGGCTCGCCCGTGGAAACGTCCACGGTGCGCAGGGCGTTCATGAGCGTGGGTATGGGTTTGAGCGAAGCCGTGAGCACTATATCTTCGCCGTTGCTCATGCCCGCGTCTATACCGCCCGCGCGGTTGGTGTGCCTGCCGTCGGGGAATATCTCGTCGTGCGCTTCGCTGCCCTTCATGTACGCCAGCTTCGCGCCCATGCCTATCCCTACCGATTTGACGGCGTTCATGCCCATGAGGTGGAACGCGTAAAGCGCGTCCAGACGGCGGTCGTACTGCACATAGCTGCCCACGCCGAGAGGCATGCCCTTAACGGTTATCTCCACCTCTCCGCCGAGGGTATCGCCCGCCGCTTTGGCTGCGTCTATCGCCGCATGCTGCGCTTCCGTATCATCTATACCGCAGACGTGTAGAACTTTTCCCTCCACGGTCACGCCCAGCTCTTCGAGCACCTGACGGCATATCGAGCCGCCTGCCACACGAGCCGCCGTCTCGCGGGCGCTCGCGCGTTCGAGCACGGGACGTGCATTGTCGCCGAAGCCGTACTTCTTTATGCCCGTAAGGTCGGCATGACCGGGGCGCACGCGGGTGAGCTTTTTCTTGTCGATGTCTCCGTCCGTCGGCGACATCACTTCCGTCCAGTTGACGTAGTCGCGGTTTCTGATGAAGTACGCCACCGGACTTGCGAGCGTCCTTCCTCCGTTGAGTCCCGAGATGACTTCTATCCTGTCCGTCTCTATCTTCTGCCGACCGCCTCTGCCGTAGCCCTGCTGACGGCGGGCGAGGTCCGCGTTCACCTTTTCAATATCTATCTTCGCGCCCGCGGGCAGACCCTCGAGCACTCCCACCAAACCTATGCCGTGACTTTCTCCGGCGGTAAGCAATCTCATGAAAGTATCTCCTTTGCCTTATTATAGTCCTCTTCGCAACGCAGTTCCAGCCTGAGCGCTCCGCCCGAGCCTTCGCGGGAATGCACGACGGAGAGGTTTTCTATATCCACGCCCGCCGCGGTCAGCCGCGTGAGCACGTCGGCTATCGAACCGACGCAGTCGGGAACGTCCGCGTACAGGATGTACTCGCTCATCAGGCGGCGGCTGCCGAGGAGCCTGTCGCGTTTGGATTTCGCGTCGCGAAGGAAGGGAGTGATGTCCCGCCCCGCGGCGATATCGTCGCGCAATGCCGAGAGCGTTTTTATATAGCCGTCCATGTCCTCGACTATGTTGGCGCGGTTGAGCGAAGCGACGGTGTTCCAGAACTCGGGCGAGGAGGACGCGATACGGGTGGTATCCATGAAGCCCGTGCCCACGATGGTCTCGTCGCCCGTCATCGCGGATTCCACGAGAGAATACGCCGCCATGTGCACGAGGTGGGATATCTTGCCCACGAGTTTGTCGTGCTCTTCCGCGCTCATCGTGACGGGTATCGCTCCCGCCGCCGCGGCAACATCTTTCATATACGCGAGAGCTTCCCCGTCGCCGCCGTAATCGGTGAGGATATAGTAAGCGTTTTCCAGCAGCCGCGGGCGGGCGGCGCGTATGCCGCTCTTCTCCGTGCCCGCCATCGGGTGACCGCCTATGACGCGCCCGGGTATACCGCTCAGCATGCCTTTGACGCTGCCGACGTCGGATATCACCGCGTCGGGGTACATGGACGCCAGCTTCGCGACGTTTTCTCTGACTATCGCGAGAGGCGTGCATACGATCACCGCGCGGCAATCGCCGAAACGGGAAAGATCCGCGACCGTCTCGTCCGCTATGCCAGCGTCGAGAGCGTATTCCGCGTCCGCCGCTTTATGCGCCATGCCTTTAACCGTATACGCGCCGCGCAGCGCCATGCCGAGCGAGCCGCCTATCAGCCCCAGACCGACTATCCCTATCTTGTCCTTTGCCATATACGGAAATTATACCACCGAACGCGGAAAATGGCAAATGTATAAAGCCGCCGCGCGCAAATTCGCCCCGCCGCGCGCGGAAAAATTTTTCAGAAGAATATGCCGCGCATGGCTTGCGCATATCCCGCATTTATGATAGAATATAGGATAGAATAACGATCGGACGGAGAAAACGATGGACAGGACAAACAGAAGAGTGCTCGCGGTGCGTACTTCCAAAACGATATACCGCGAAGGCGACACCGTGATAAAGGTGTTCGACACCGACTATTCCAAAGCGGACGTGCTCAACGAAGCGCTCAACCAGGCGCGCGTGGAGGAGACGGGGCTCAATATCCCCCGCCTCGTCGAAGTGATCGTGGAGGACGGCAAGTGGGCGATACGCTCGGAGTATATCGAAGGCGTGACCCTGGAAAAGATGATGAACGACGATCCCGAGAACGCGGATAAGTATCTCGAATTTTTCGTCGACCTGCAGATACAGGTGCACGACAAACGCGCCCCGTTGCTCGCAAAGCTCAAAGACAAGATGGACCGCAAGATATGCGAAACGGATATAGACGCGACCATACGCTACGAGCTGCATACCGCGCTCGAAAGCATGCCCAAGCACAAGAAACTGTGCCACGGCGACTTCAACCCCACGAACATCGTGATGACGCCGAGCGGTAAGCCCTATATCCTCGACTGGGCGCACGCCACGCAGGGCAACGCTTCGGCGGACGTGGCGCAGACTTACCTGCTCTTCAAACTCGCGGGAAAGGACGAGTTCGCCGAAAAGTACCTCGACCTCTTCTGCGAAAAGACGGGCACGGAAAAGAAGTACATCCAGAAGTGGCTGCCCATCGTGGCGGCGGCGCAGTCCGTCAAAGGCAGAGCGGAAGAACGCGATCTGCTCCTGAAATGGGTCAACGTCGTGGATTACGAATGATAACGCCGCGCGAGCGGAGTATCGTACATATAAAAAATATAACGGAGACGAAATGATGAAAATTACCATTTGCATAGGCAGCTCCTGCCACCTCAAGGGCTCCCGCGAGGTCGTTGAAGGTCTGCAGAAACTCATCGCCCGCGACGGGCTGAAAGACAAGATAGAACTCGCCGGGACGTTCTGCCTCGGCAGATGCCAGACGGGCGTGAACGTGCTCGTGGACGACGAACGCTTCTCCGTCTCCCCCGAGACGGTAGAAGACTTCTACGCCAAGACCGTGCTGCCCAGGCTCGGATAAAACGGAGAGAGGAGCATGCCCGAATTTCTCAAACTCAAAAAATCGGACTGCCGCAACTGCTATAAGTGCATACGCCACTGCCCCGTCAAGTCCATACGCTTTTCGGGGAACCGGGCGCACGTTGTCTACGACGAGTGCATACTGTGCGGTCAGTGCTACGTCATATGCCCGCAGAACGCCAAGGAGACCGTGGACGAAACGGAGATAGTGGACGTCATGCTCGCGGACAAGTCGGCGCCGGTATACGTCTCTCTCGCACCCTCGTTCATAGCGTACTTCGAAGGAGCGTCCATACGCACGATGACGGACGCGCTCTTGAAGCTCGGCTTCGCCGCCGTCGAAGAGACCGCGGTGGGCGCGACGCTCGTAAAGCGCGAATACGAAAAGGCGGTGAAGGAAAAGCGGAGCGACGTCATGATCACGTCGTGCTGCCATTCGGTCAACCTGCTCATAGGCAAGTACTACCCCGACCTCATGAAATACCTGCTCCCCGTGGTCTCACCCATGCAGGCGCATTGCTTAGACATAAAGAAGCGCGTTCCCGGAGCAAAAACGGTGTTCATCGGTCCCTGCCTGTCCAAAAAGGACGAGGCGTACAACGGAACGGTGGACGCGGTGCTCACCTTCCGCGAGCTGGCTACGATGCTCAAACGCGCGGGCGTGACCGTGGAGAACGGCGAGGACAACGAGGAAAAGACGCGGGCGCGCCTCTTCCCCGTCGTGGGCGGCGTGATCAGGACTATGGATATACCCGAAGGCAGCGGCTACACCTATCTCACCGTGGACGGCGTGGAGAACTGCAAAGCGGCTCTGTCCGACATCGCGGCGGGCAACGTGCATAACTGCTTTATCGAGATGAACGCGTGCGCGGGCGGCTGCATAGGCGGCCCCGTCATGGAAAAGTACCGCAACTCCCCCGTCCGCCACTACAAAGCGATACTCGAGTACGCGGGCAAGGAGGATTTCGGCGTTCCCGCTTACGCCTCCGAGTTCCTGCACAAGGACCGCGGCTACATAGGCGTGACCAAAGTCATGCCCACCGAAGACGAGATCCGCGCGATACTCAAAAGCACGGGCAAGGTAAAACCTTCGGACGAGCTGAACTGCGGAACCTGCGGCTACGAGACCTGCCGCGAAAAAGCCATCGCCGTGTTCCAGGGCAAGGCGGACATCAACATGTGCCTGCCCTTCCTCATGCAGAAGGCGGAGCGCTTTACGGGCAACATACTCTCCAACACGCCAAACGGCATAATAGTCGTCAACGAGGATCTCGAAGTCCAGCAGATAAACAAATCGGCGCTGAAGATGTTCAACATACAGTCCGCCGCGGACGTCATGGGCGACCAGATAGTGCGCCTCATGGATCCCCTGCCCTTCCTCGATGTGCTCGACGAGCACAAGCAGGTGCGCGGACGGCGGGAATACTACGCCGAATACAACAAATATTTCGACCTTACGATAATCCACGACAAAGCCTCGCGCATACTCATAGCGATACTGCGCGACATCACGGACGAGGAAGAAGAGCGCATCAAAAAGGAGAACATCAGCCGCGCCACCGTGGACATCGCGGACAAGGTCGTGGACAAACAGATGCGTATCGTGCAGGAGATCGCCTCCCTGCTCGGCGAGACCGCCGCGGAAACGAAGATCGCGCTGACCAAGCTCAAGGAGTCCATCGCGCATGAGGACGAATAATCTTTGCGCCGATATCGGCTACATGAGCATAAACCACGCCGGCGAGAGCCTGTGCGGCGACCATGTGGAGATGATAGAGACGGAGGATAAGCCCTCCACCGTCATCGTGCTCGCCGACGGACTGGGCAGCGGCGTCAAAGCGAGCATACTCTCCACGCTCACGAGCAAGATAATATCCACGATGATAGCCGCGGGGCTCAGGCTCGAAGACTGCGTCGAAACGATCGCCGCCACTCTCCCCGTGTGTTCGGTACGCGGCGTAGCTTACTCGACGTTCACGATCATACGCATAGTAAACAACCGCCGCGCCGAGATCATACAGTACGACAACCCCAAAGTCATACTCCTGCGCGGAGGCGAAAACTTCGAATACCCCGTCACACAGCTGGATATAGGCGGGAAGCGCATCACCCGCGCCGACATCGCTCTGCAGGAGGGCGACATCTTCATCGCGATGAGCGACGGAGTGGAGCACGCGGGCGTGGGCATAAGATACAACTTCGGCTGGAAACGCTCGGACATCATCGAGTTCATGAAGACCTTCATCCCCGTCGGCTTCACCGCCAAAACGCTGACCAAGATACTCCTCGACGAATGCGACCGCCTTTACGACGGGCAGCCGGGAGACGACGCCACGGTATGCACGGTAAAGATACGCCCGCGCGTGCAGGTCAACATGATGTTCGGTCCGCCCGCCGACCGCTCGGACAACAACCGCATGCTCTCGCTGTTCTTCTCCAAAGAAGGCAAGCACATAGTCTGCGGCGGCACGACGAGCACGATAGCCGCCGAATTCCTCGGCAAAGCGCTCGTACCCGACCTCGAATACCTCGATCCCGAGATACCCCCCACCGCGACGATAGACGGCGTGGACCTCGTCACCGAAGGCGTGATCACCGTGAGCCGCGTGCTCGAATACGCTAAGAACTACACGGGCACCAACAGCGACTACGAAAAGTGGAGCTGCGGTCAGGACGGCGCGAGCAAGATCGCCCGCATGCTCTTCGAAGACGCGACGGACATAGACTTCTTCGTGGGACGCGCGGTCAACCCCGCCCACCAGAATCCCAATCTGCCCATAAACTTCAACATCAAGATGAGGCTTGTGGAAGAACTGAGCGAACAGCTCCGCAGCATGGGCAAAACGGTGAAAGTAAGTTATTTCTGATATAGAGACAATCAAGAATAATATATAAACGAAAGGAACGACAGACATGAGAAAGTTCGATACCAAAGTCCAGTACCTCAAGTATAAGGTGCTCAGAGCCGTAGCCCGCCACGCATGGAAGGGCGATCTGCTGGAAAAGCTGATCGATATCCCCAAGGAGATCGTGCCCGGCGGCACCCCCACTATGCGCTGCTGCGTATACAAGGAGCGCGCCATCCTCGCCGAACGCGTGAAGATCGCCATGGGCGGCGACCCGACCAACCCCAACGTCATCGAGGTCATAGATATCGCCTGCGACGAATGCCCCGCTTCGGGTTATTCGGTCACGGACGCCTGCCGCGGCTGCCTCGCGCACCGCTGCGAGGACGTATGCCCCAAGGACGCGATCACTTTCGACGATCAGCATAAAGCGCACATCGACAAGCAGAAATGCATAAACTGCGGCCGCTGCGCTCAGGCGTGCCAATACTCCGCCATTATAAACCGCAAACGCCCTTGCGAGAACGCCTGCAAGATAAAAGCGATAAGCATGGGAGAAGGCGGCGAAGCGAAGATAGACAACAACAAGTGTATCTCCTGCGGCGCATGCGCTTACCAGTGCCCCTTCGGCGCGATCGCGGACAAATCGTATATACTCAACGTCATCGACATGATCAAAAAGAGCGATGGCAACGAGAAGTACAAAGTGTACGCGGTCATCGCTCCGAGCATAGCCGCGAACTTCACCTACGCCAAGCTCGGTCAGGTAGTGACGGGCATAGAGAAGCTCGGTTTCTTCCACACCGTGGAAGCCGCTCTCGGCGCGGACATGGTCGCGTGGGAAGAGAGCAAGGAACTCGCCGAAAAGGGATTCCTCACCAGCTCCTGCTGCCCCGCGTTCGTGGACTATATACACAAATCCTTCCCTAAGATGACGCCGCACATATCGCACAACCTCTCCCCCGCCGCGATGATCGCGAAATACATGAAGGAAACGGATCCCAAGTGCAAGGTCGTGTTCATCGGACCGTGCACCGCGAAAAAGATGGAAGTCAAGCTCGACCACGTAAAGCCTTACATCGACAGCGCTATCACCTTCGAAGAGCTGCAGGCACTGTTCGACAGCCGCGATATCGACCTGACCACTCTCGAAGAGAGCGTGCTCGACAACGCTTCCTACTACGGCAGGATATTCGCACGCAGCGGAGGCGTGTCCGACGCGGTCGCTCAGGCGCTCAAAGAACGCGGCAGCGATTTCGAGGTCAAAGCCGTGCCCTGCGACGGCATAGAGCAGTGCAAAGCGGCGCTCCTCAAAGCTCAGGTAGGCAAGCCCGACGGCAACTTCATCGAGGGCATGGCGTGCGTGGGCGGCTGCATAGGCGGTGCGGGATGCCTTACCCACGAAGCGAAGAACAAGGCAGACATCGACAAGTACGGCCGCCAGGCGCTCGAAAAGAACATCACCGACGCGATCAGCGTTTACAACATCGGTAAAGACGACGGTAAATGATCGTCGGTACGGAATAATTTCGCAATAATCCCCTTTCCGATGCCGACAAACAATTGACAACAAAGCGAAAATAGAGTAAAATATCATTCGTAGCTGCCGAGCCGCACGGCACGGCAGCGGCGTCGAGGCGTAGCGCAGTCCGGTAGCGCGCATGGTTCGGGACCATGAGGTCGCAAGTTCAAGTCTTGTCGCCTCGACCAAACGAAAGAACGCGAGGATATCTCCTCGCGTTTTTCGTTTGGTCTCGGCTCCAAGACTACGTCTTGAACTTCGTCGCGGCACTCGCGGTGCCGCTCCTCGTGATAGGGCGCGGCATTATGCGCCGCCGCGCCCTATTACTGCCTCGACCGTTAATAGGAGAACGCGACGGTTTCCCATCGCGTTCTTTCGTTTGGTCTCGGCTCCAAGACTACGTCTTGAACTTCGTCGCGGCACTCGCGGTGCCGCTCCTCGTGATAGGGCGCGGCATTATGCGCCGCCGCGCCCTATTACTGCCTCGACCGCGCATATTCCGAAAAACACGTTAATGAAATTTCATTAAAGTGTTTTTCGTCATTACAGACGCAGAACATCATCGTCTTTTTTGTTATAAACCGCGTTTTCGGGTCGCGGCGGGGTCACCCGGCCGCGACCATTTCCGCGTCCGCTCATTCCGAAAACGCGCTTTTTAACTAAAAAATCCGATGCGTCTGCTGCGAAAACCGCTAATTGTTGCGCATGCGCATTCAGTGGTCATAGAAAGGCTACAAATAATTTACATATTTTTCCTGCGGGAGGGGCATACTGCGGATATGAAAACACGTATTTCCAAAAGGATGACAGTTGTGCTTATCGCTGTGGCGATACTGTGTATCGCGGCGGCGACGGCAGGGATCTTTACCGCGGGCAGCGCCCGCGAGGTAAAAGCGGAAGCCGCGGCGATGAGGCATGAGGACAAGCGCGCCCGCCTGCCGCTCGTGACCGTTACGGGCAATGCGGAATATGCCGCGGAAGCGGACAGGCTCATATACCGCGGCAGTGTTTCCGCAATAGCGGGCAGCACGGCGGAAGCGGACGAGATATGCCGCGAGCATGCCGAACGCGCGGCAGAGGCTTTCGCGCCTTACGGTGAAGCCGTGCAAACGGGCGGTTACACCTGCGGAGAAGCGGACGCCAGGCGCGCTTATGTATATATGACGTTCACGCTCACCGACATTTCAACGGCGGAGGAAGCGCGCAGCGCGCTCATCTCTTCGGGCGCGGAGATCGGCAGCTGCGAGTACTCGACTACGGATACGGAAGCAAAGACAGAAGCTCTCTCGCTCGCGCTCGCCGACGCATGCGACACCGCCCGTTCGCTGGGCGGCGGCAGACCCGTGAAAGTAAAAGAACTGTACTGCTATGCCGACGGCTGTTCGGCTCCCGGCAAAGTCATCTACCGCGCAAGCGTGGAAGTGAGCTTCGCCGACCTCTGCAGCCCGGACATACGCGGCTGACGATGTACAGACACCCGCCCGCACGAGATCTCGTGCGGGCGGATGTTTATTATTCGTCGAGCTTTCATTTTTCGCATAGTGACGCCGAAATAAGCCTTACGTTGTTTCGCAGCCGCTCGTTGCTCGGCTCGAAAGAGAGCGCCGCTTCTGCTTCGGCAAGAGCGCGTGTACGATCGCCCGTATAGTACAATGCCACGGCAAGGAGATCGTGAGGCAGACTGCCCCACGCTTTTTCTTCGCAAATGTAAGTTTCGGGACGCTCCGTTATCGCCAGAGCGAGCGACGCGAAATACGCCGCGCCGTACATCTCCCCCGTTTCCAGCAGCATGGACGCGAGATCGACATACGGTTCGCGAAGATGGGGCGCTTCGGCTATCGCGCGGAAATACATGTCGCGCGCTTTCGCGGTCTCCCCTTTCATGTGCAGGGAACGGGCAATGAAACGCATAGACGCGCACCGTTCGTCCTTCCACGTCGCCGAAGGCATCGCGAGATGGCGCTCGAGCGTGCGTATGCAATCGTCCCAACGACCGCGGAACATATATTCCCGACCGAGATAGTGCATGTTGCGGTCGTCTTCGGGACATTCGGCGACGGACATTTCGAGCAACCCGAGATACTGCTCCCTGCTTTTGCTCTTATCCGGATGATGTTCGAGGAACACGCCGCGCGCCCTCACCCTTCTCTCCGCTTTGCCATCCGTGCGTTCGAGCACCTCGTGCACGGGATGCGTCCAACGGTAGCCGAAACGCGCATGCACTTTGTCGTAAACGAACACCGTGCCGGGCTTGCCGTCTTCCGTCATGCTCCACGCATATTCGTATGTCGCCCTGTCCGTACCCGGCTTCCATGCGCGTTCGAGCGCCGCCCGCCAGCCGGGACGGAACACCTCGTCTATATCCGTACATACGCATATATCCGCGTCCGCGGGAACGAGCTTGAGCGACTCGTTACGCGCGACGTCGAACCGCCACGGCATTACGCGCTCGCTGCGGACGACCGCGCCGCATTCTTCGAGCAGCCTCACGGTATCGTCCTCCGAGCCCGTATCCAATACGTAAACGCCGTCCGCCTCGCTCATGGACGCCATCCAGCGGCGCACGAACGCACTCTCGTTCTTGCTTATCGCATATACGCAGACCTTCATCACACCTCCGTTTGCGGCGCGCAAAAAGGGAGAGCTTACGCCCTCCCTTCGCGCCCGTGCGTTGCCGTCAGGTCGAGAGCAGACCCGCGGTGCGCAGATTCGCGAGCAGCTGGTTGAACTGCTGCACGATGTCCGTCGTGCTCGTAGCGTCGTTCACCGCACCCGCAGGAGTCACCTGTCCCGCCGCGCCCGAAGGACCCGTCGGTCCGGTGGGACCCGTAGCGCCTGCCGCTCCGGCGGCTCCCGTCGCTCCGGCGGGACCCGTAGGACCCGTTGCTCCGACTGCGCCCGCGGCTCCCGTTGCTCCGGCAGGGCCTGTGGGTCCCGTTGCTCCCGCTGCTCCGGCGGCTCCCGTCGCTCCGGCAGGGCCTGTGGGGCCTGTGGGTCCCGTTGCTCCCGCTGCACCCGCGACGCCCGTTGCTCCGGCAGGACCTGTCGGACCTGTCGCGCCGACTGCTCCGGCAGCTCCCGTCGCTCCCGCAGGGCCTGTGGGACCTGTGGGACCGGTCGCTCCTGCGCCCGAACCTGCGGGACCCGTGGGGCCTGTGGGACCTGTAGCTCCGACGGCACCCGTAGGGCCTACGTTTCCCTGCACTCCTGCGGGACCCGTGGGGCCCGTGGGACCTGCCGTGCCGGCGGGACCTGTAGGGCCTTCGTTACCCTGTACGCCTGCGGGACCCGTGGGACCCGTTGCTCCGGCGGGACCCGTGGGGCCTGTCGCCCCTGCGGGGCCTGTCGGTCCGGTAGCGCCGTCCGTTCCCGCAGCGCCGCTCGCACCCGTCGCACCCATGGGACCGACGGGACCAGTGGGACCCGTGGGACCCGTCGCGCCCTCGGGACCGGCTACGGTCATGAGCGCGTAGTCGGCGGAGCTACCAGGCGTGCCCGTCGGGTCGTTTATCCTCGCCCGATACAGCGCGCCGTTATAGTACACGACCGCGCCCGCGGCATACTGAGTGCCGGGCGTGAACGCCGTAGCGGTATCGATGCCCGCGCCCGCAGGACCGGTAGGACCCGTCGGACCCGTAGGTCCGGGCATACCGGGCATGCCTGCGGGGCCCGTCGGCCCCACGAGACCGGGACAGCCGCCCGAACCGCATCCTCCGCCGCAGCCGCAACTGCCGCACCCTCCGCCGCAGCCGCATCCTCCGCGGCATCTGTCGTTGAAGAATAGCATTTCTGACCTCCGTAAACTTATCCTTCCGCATAGTGGAGCTCCCGCTCCCGTTATCATACTATGAAGAAAAGTCGAAAGAGGTGAAAACATCCCTGTCGCACGGTCGACCGCGGACATCGGCATTACAAAGGAGCACGAAAAAAGCCCGTCGGAAGACGGGTTCTATTTTTCACAAGCGAACAGACTAAATAAGTTAAAAAATTAACGGTTAAAGACCATTACAGAATAACAAGACTCTCAAACTATTTATATGTGCAAGTATAAGGCAGTTGCGTTAAAGACCATTACAGAATAACAAGACTCTCAAACCGGCTACGTTGCTCTTTGCGTTCGCGAGCGGTTAAAGACCATTACAGAATAACAAGACTCTCAAACATGGCAAATCCACCGAAACGATAAATCTTTGTTAAAGACCATTACAGAATAACAAGACTCTCAAACCGACAATTGAGAAACTTTGGACGGCTGGATGTTAAAGACCATTACAGAATAACAAGACTCTCAAACAGACGTTATGTCGTCTATCCTCGACACAGTGTTAAAGACCATTACAGAATAACAAGACTCTCAAACCGTTAATGATTTGCGCGCGGCGTTTCAGGCGTTAAAGACCATTACAGAATAACAAGACTCTCAAACCCGAGTCAGTATAGTGAGCCGACTTATGCTGTTAAAGACCATTACAGAATAACAAGACTCTCAAACTGAATGAAATCCTCACCAAGAGTAGGAGCTGTTAAAGACCATTACAGAATAACAAGACTCTCAAACCGCTTGGCCGCTTACTTTAGACGGGCGATAGTTAAAGACCATTACAGAATAACAAGACTCTCAAACTGCTTCCGAAGCGCAAAAAAATCGTGCTTGGTTAAAGACCATTACAGAATAACAAGACTCTCAAACATATATGATGAGTGGTACAGAGATGAAAACGTTAAAGACCATTACAGAATAACAAGACTCTCAAACTTCGTGATGAATGCATTGCCCGCGCCCGTAGTTAAAGACCATTACAGAATAACAAGACTCTCAAACACGGGTGAAGTCTTTAATACGATAAAAGAAGTTAAAGACCATTACAGAATAACAAGACTCTCAAACGTACAGCTGCCGAAAATGTTATTAAACGTTGTTAAAGACCATTACAGAATAACAAGACTCTCAAACTTATACCCTCCATTTATAACCGCAGTCCTGGTTAAAGACCATTACAGAATAACAAGACTCTCAAACTGCGCGCAGAACGATTTTTATAAATAATTAGTTAAAGACCATTACAGAATAACAAGACTCTCAAACGTCGCCGACTATCAATATGCTTTTCCCTTCGTTAAAGACCATTACAGAATAACAAGACTCTCAAACTATAATCAATCGCACCATCATATACACCATGTTAAAGACCATTACAGAATAACAAGACTCTCAAACAGCCACGCGCCGGGTATCTCGCCGCCTTCCGTTAAAGACCATTACAGAATAACAAGACTCTCAAACCGTTTTCCTTGTTTTTCGCAAAAACATGTTGTTAAAGACCATTACAGAATAACAAGACTCTCAAACCAAGCTTTGCCATATAACACACTCTGTCAAGTTAAAGACCATTACAGAATAACAAGACTCTCAAACCGTTCATGGTGATGATTTTTCGCGTGTCTTGTTAAAGACCATTACAGAATAACAAGACTCTCAAACTTACCATACGTGCTGAATCCAGCCGTCCAAGTTAAAGACCATTACAGAATAACAAGACTCTCAAACGCGCGTTATCGTCTATCTCGCTTCCCGCGTGTTAAAGACCATTACAGAATAACAAGACTCTCAAACCCTTTTTTTGTTTAGTTTATAAAATCTTCTGTTAAAGACCATTACAGAATAACAAGACTCTCAAACCGTTAATGATTTGCGCGCGGCGTTTCAGGCGTTAAAGACCATTACAGAATAACAAGACTCTCAAACCAAAGAGATAGAAGAGCTTACGAACGGAAAGTTAAAGACCATTACAGAATAACAAGACTCTCAAACCTGTGCGCGTCCTCTCCGCCCTGATTGATAGTTAAAGACCATTACAGAATAACAAGACTCTCAAACCGGCAGACGTTGTAATGCTCGTGCTCGCACGTTAAAGACCATTACAGAATAACAAGACTCTCAAACCCGCAACAAGCACGTTATACCTCTTGCGGAGTTAAAGACCATTACAGAATAACAAGACTCTCAAACGGACAGCGCGCCTATCATGGACGGTACGGCGTTAAAGACCATTACAGAATAACAAGACTCTCAAACAATGAACACCAAAGCGTTGCCGAGTGCCGTGTTAAAGACCATTACAGAATAACAAGACTCTCAAACGAGGACGTAAAGCTGTTTGCGGGCGCAGTGGTTAAAGACCATTACAGAATAACAAGACTCTCAAACGCATTTGGTCTTTCGTCTTGTCTATCCCTTGTTAAAGACCATTACAGAATAACAAGACTCTCAAACGAAAACGGGCAGGTCATAACCGTCTCGGGAGTTAAAGACCATTACAGAATAACAAGACTCTCAAACAGGAGGATGTTAGCGAATCTATGAAGTATCGTTAAAGACCATTACAGAATAACAAGACTCTCAAACTGATTTGTTTTGCCGAACGCTCATCTTTTTGTTAAAGACCATTACAGAATAACAAGACTCTCAAACAAAGGGAAGATAGAACTTAGCTTGGAAGAGGTTAAAGACCATTACAGAATAACAAGACTCTCAAACGACGCGCGGCGCGTAAGGTTCACCGCCGTAGTTAAAGACCATTACAGAATAACAAGACTCTCAAACTATCGCCCGCATGCTCGTTCTTGGTCATGAGTTAAAGACCATTACAGAATAACAAGACTCTCAAACGAAGACAGGCGGGACTACAGACGCAAGACCGTTAAAGACCATTACAGAATAACAAGACTCTCAAACCTTGTAATATCCGCGGCGTTTTTTTTCGTAGTTAAAGACCATTACAGAATAACAAGACTCTCAAACTCAATGAGGTTACAAAAAAACTGCCCGAAAGTTAAAGACCATTACAGAATAACAAGACTCTCAAACCATCTGCCCATATAGCTTTTATTTCGTTTAGTTAAAGACCATTACAGAATAACAAGACTCTCAAACATTAACAAAAATACTCCGTATATTCATTTAGTTAAAGACCATTACAGAATAACAAGACTCTCAAACTTAAAGTAATTGATAGTATAATTGGCAATGGTTAAAGACCATTACAGAATAACAAGACTCTCAAACTGTTGAAGTTATTTGCGCCGAACTTGTAGTGTTAAAGACCATTACAGAATAACAAGACTCTCAAACCGTGGGCGAATAGCAACAACGAATTTGCTAGTTAAAGACCATTACAGAATAACAAGACTCTCAAACACGACGTAGCTTGCGCCTACGCATATCCCCGTTAAAGACCATTACAGAATAACAAGACTCTCAAACCGACTGCGCATATGCTGTTTGGTGGTATATGTTAAAGACCATTACAGAATAACAAGACTCTCAAACCTCAAAGTGTCTGAAAATCGGTATGCCCACCGGCATAGTTATTCCGTAACTAACAACAAGAACAAGTATATTATATCATCAATATCCGAAATTTTCAACCAATTCGCACAGGTCGTCCGTAATTATAACGGCGCGTTCTTCGGGAAGGAGAGGGCGGATCTTGCTGCTTTCGATAAGCAATAAGGATATCTTCTGTTCGCAGCAATGGTCGTAAAATGCGCGAAGTTCTTCGTCAGTCAAAACGCTTTTCAGATTCACGAATGCCATGATATCCATGCGGCGCAATCCGGCGAGCAGATTTGTATAACATATCAATTTTTCGATAAAACTTTCGTAATGCTCCGCCGCCTTCAACCCCACTGCCTTGAAAATATCGCAGACGGCAAGTTCGTTATACTCCACCGCAAACGGAAAGTCGTAAGTCGTACATTGCAAAAGTTCCTGTACGGCGGCATTCGCGGTATTCAATTTGGGCAGATATTCGCCTTCGATAAAATTCTTTTCCGCTTCTTTCCATATCGAATTGGTCAATTTCTTATCCGAAAGATCCATGCCGAAGATGTCGCAGACGATAACGCCGCTGTCGGACGGAGCTATGCGCTTATCTCCATTGACGAATACAAAATCCCCTTCTCCTCCCGAGAACTGCCGTCGAAGCGCCTCGACCGTTTCGCGAAATTCCGCGGCATTTTCCTCTATAAGCAGCATCGGGCGGGAAGGCTCGAGCAGCAATCGTGTTTCCAAATGGATATGCGATACTTCTATCATATCTCCACATACCTGTCCATAGTGTCGAGCACCTGCGTCTGCGCTTTGCCGAGGAGATACTCTATCCCCGAAAATTGCCGTTCGGTGACCTCGAGCATTTCCACAAGCCCCTCGGAAGGGAGATTGTCGCGTACCGTCTTCTTGAC